>Ga0224503_10000013_pt1 | contig 54699 bp, 42 predicted proteins | sample SF_Oct11_sed_USG_2_FD_169106 | JGI IMG/M metagenome (GOLD analysis project Ga0224503, IMG submission 169106) | Sediment microbial communities from San Francisco Bay, California, United States - SF_Oct11_sed_USGS_21 | ecosystem: Environmental > Aquatic > Marine > Sediment | place: USA...
ATGATGATCCGATCTCTTTTTTACCCCGGTAAATATTCAGATATCCATCCAAAAGATGAAAATATCATCCACTTCAAAAACCTGTAATATGTCTGACAGATCCGAGCTTGGCTCTGATTGCATACAGCTGCTATCTATTTTGGATTTGAAGGCGAGTTTTATGTTTGTGATATCGAAATTTCAGTACCAAATGGTCAAGTGATGGATTGATTAACCTATCTGCATTGATGATAACTGGGAATCAAATTTATTATAACCTAAGCTGAGCGTTTCAAATTTTTGAAATGGTTAATTTAACTAATTTTTAAGGTATTCTGACATTTTGAATTTCAATAATTTGAAACCCTTCGGGATTTCCAATTTCACCGCATCTACTGCGTCAGATGCTGTTCCGCATAGGCGACTATAGCGAAACGACATCTTCCTTGTATCTGCGGCAAACTTGAAAATCGCTCAACTTAGGTATAAAGAATTCGGGTTACTCATAATCCATCACAACCGGATACCTCATAATAAGGTCTATTGCAGTGCCGGCGGCTGAGGCGGCTTCAGGGAAGACATCCTTAAGGGCTCTGATGTGCCTCAGATTGTCTGCTGTCCTGAGAATCAACATGGCCAGGTCCCCCTCTTCCATTTTGGCAATGGAAATCACCTTTTCCCAGGGAAGGCCGGTTGCCCAGGCATATAGGGTTGCCGCCGGCTGCATAATCAGCGGCCGGGTTTCAAAACCCTTTTTGGACATCCGTGTTGAAAAGGATGAAAGGCTTTTTTTGACATCGAGAAAGGTGTTGACCAGCGCTTTAGGCATAAATTCCTTGTCTATTATTTCATCTGATTCGCGCTCGTTGACAAACAGCACTGTCACAGCGGCAAGGAGTGCCGGATCATTGTCAGGAAAAACTCCGCATCTAAAGCCTTCTGCAATCATCAACGGCTGATCGACCCGAAGTTGAGAGGCCCATATGCCGTCGACGGTCAGCCTGCCGCTTTTGTCGGCATAACCGGTTTCTTTCAGAAAATCGAGATGCCGTACAAAATCCTGCCATAGCTGCTTAAGATCATTTTCTAAAGGCTTTTGAAGGCCCGTTTTTTTTCTTGCATGAATGATCATATACGTTGCAAAGGATTTTTTCAGAAGATCTTCGATCTGTTCCGGCGTATGGGACAACAGCAGGTTAAGAACCATTGAAAAGTTTATCTTTATCTGACTGGACACGTCAGACGGCGCTGATTTCATCAGCTTTGCGGCAAGCCGGACATCCATGTACTTTCCCGGAATTGCCAAAGCGAATCCAATATGATCCATTCCCCTTCGCCCGGCCCGCCCGGTCATCTGGTGAAATTCAGTGGGAGAAAGCGGTAGAAATTCTCTGCCGTTGAACCGGTCGGAGTTTAGAAAAACAATGGTCCTGGCCGGAAAGTTTACACCGGCGGCAACGGTAGAGGTGGCAAAGACGGCATCCAGCAGCCCTTCTGTCATGAGGGTTTCCAGAATCAGTTTCCATGCCGGGAGCTGTCCGCTGTGATGAGCGCCGACAGCCAAGTGTTCAAGGTGCCACAATTGCCGGTGCCTGGCAATATGGGCATTATGGGCCACAAGTTCTTCGATTCTCCGGCTGCGTTTATCTTTTTTAATCCGGTCATGTCCCAAACCCCCTTCACACAAATCAAGGGCATTGTCACAATTGGCTCTGGATTTGAGAAAAAAAATGGCAGGAAGAAGGCGGTATTTGTTTAATACACGCAAAATATCCCCAAAAGGAGGCAGCTTATTGGGCGGCGAGAGATAAGGTGGACGACTGCTGCTGACATAAGCAGCCACCTTTTTAGACAATCTGCCCTTCCCCGGACTTCCCCTCACGAGCAGGGGATAAAGCGTCCCTGAAGGGTGAAAAAAGAGCGGATACAGCGGTACGGGCCTTTTGGTTTCTTCAACAACAATACATTTTTTACCGCGAATGGACGAAAGCCATTGGGAAATAACCTTTGCATTGCCGATGGTCGCCGAGAGCAGAAGAAGCGGGATCCTGGAGGGAAGATATATCATGATCTCTTCCCAGACAACACCCCTGTCTTCATCCCCTAAAAAATGTGCCTCGTCAAGAACAACGAGATCGGTGAGAAGTGTTGTCCCTTGATACATGGCATCATAAAGCTGATTCCGAAGAATTTCGGTGGTTCCGACAATGACGGGTGCATCCAATTTTTCTTTTCTGTCACCGGTTAAAATACCGACGTTTTCAGGCCCGAAGATTTTTGAAAATTCACTGTATTTTGTATTGCTCAAGGCTTTTAAGGGAGAAGCATACCATGATCTACCCCCTTTTTTAAGAATTCGGGCGATGGCTTGTTCGGCAATCCAGGTTTTGCCGGCGCCGGTGGGTACGGTGACCAGGCAGTCGGATCGTTTGACCGCCGACAATGCCTGAAGCTGAAAAGGGTCGGGTTTAAACGGTTTTTGAGCCGGCACACCAATACCGGCAAAGACTTTTTTAAGCCCAGCATCGGCACCGGGTTTGATTTTTGGAGGCCGGTGATCCCGGTTGAAACTGCCTTTTCTTTTTTTTGATCTATGAAAGTATCGTTTTGGATGCTTCATTAAAACTTGGTAATCATTGCGTTAACAATTTCTTTTGAATTTGAATTCACATCAAATGGTGAAACACCATCCAGATCCGCCTCTATCAGCGCTTCATCATAGGGGATAAAGCCGAGAAACTCAAAATCTTTCAGGTGCTCTTTTAAAAACGCCTCGTCTTTTTGATTGCGAATTTTGTTGCCCACAAGGACAATATTTTTTAAGCCGATCTCGGATGCAAGCTTTCGGATATGGCCTGCGGTATCCATACTCCGACGCCCGGGTTCCACGACCACAATCAACCGGTCTACGGCCGAAGCGGTTGCCCTTCCCAAATGTTCGATTCCGGCTTCCATATCCATGACCACCACCTCGTCCCGCGCCAAGACAATGTGGGTCATCAGTGCCCTCAACAGGGTGCTCTCCGGGCAGATGCATCCGGACCCGCCTTTTTGAACCCCCCCAAGGCGCATGAGTTTAATGTTATCCAGTTTTGCCGAAAGCGCGTCGGGAAGGTCGTCCACTTTGGGGTTGAGTTTGAAAAACCCACCCATGCTTCCCGGCTTTGCCTCAGTCCTTTCAAAAATAAGTTCCTTCATCTCGGCAATAGGAACGATGCGGTCGGCATCCGGAATACCCAATGCTGCCGCAAGGTTGGCATCCGGATCCGCATCAATGGCCAGCACATGTTTCCCTTGCTCATTCAATGTTCGTATCAAAAGTGCTGAAAACGTTGTTTTTCCGACGCCCCCTTTGCCGCTGACTGCAATTTTCATAGGTATATCCTTTCCCTTTATTTATAATCGCATTGAATACAATTTCCTAATGATTATAAATATAACACATGATTTTGTCTGAGCAAGGGGATATCTTGAAGGTATCACTTTATCGCACATCGATAAGGTGTATTTATAAATACTTGACGACATCGGATTTTAAATATAGATTCGCCATTAATTAACGTAAAGATCCCGCACTTAAAAGAGGTTATTCATGCTGACATTTGATATCAAAGCGTTTTTTTACAGATATTTTTTAATTGCCACAACTGTCTGTTTGCTTTCAGTTCCAGCCTCATTGGCCCAAGACCCGGGCAAGGGGAAAGGACCGCCGCCCTCCCCGGTTCAGGTTGCCATTGTAAAAACCAAGACGGTCTCAAATCAAATATCTCTTATTGGAACAACAGATGCCATTTCAGAAAGCACGGTTGCTTCTGAGATATCGGGCCTTGTGGAATATTTTCCAATAAAAGAAGGCGATTATGTTAAAAAGGGAGACGTGCTGGTTAATTTGAAAGAAACCGAACCAAGGCTTCGTCTTAAAGGAGCTGTTGCGGCAAAGAAAAGAATCCAGGCGAATCTTGGAAATGCTGAAAAGGAGCTAAAAAGGGTCAGCAAACTTAAAGAGACAAACAGTATTGCCGAAAAGCAATATGATACCGCTTTTTATACGCATATTGCACTTTCCCAGGAATTGCTCCAGAAAGAATCTGAAATAGATTTGCTTAAATACGAAATAAAACAACAAAAAGTGTTGGCCCCCTTCTCCGGTTTTGTCGCAAAGGAACACACCCAAATCGGAGAATGGATAAACAAAGGAGGGCCTGTTGTTACCCTTCTTGATCTTGATAACGTACAAATCACCGTAGATGTTCCGGAACGCTATTCCGTTTTGCTTGCACCCCAAAACAACGTAAACGTGTTCATAAAAAATGTATCAAACAACCCGTTTTCAGGTAAAATATACGCCGTGCTTCCACAGGGGAATCCCGATTCCAGAACCTTCCCTGTGAGGATACACCTTCCAAATCAGGATTATAAGATAAAAGGCGGCATGGAGGCCATGGTGACTTTTAATCTGGCAACTGAAATAAAAGCACTGCTGGTTCCCAAAGATGCTGTGGTTACAGCCGGAGACAACCGGCTGGTTTTTACGGTTAATGACGGCAAAGCCTCACCGGTTCCTGTTAAAATTATCGGCTATTATGATGGAGATGTTGCCGTGGAAGGAAACCTGAAACCAGGCGATCAGATTGTGATTCGCGGAAATGAGCGTCTTAGGCCTGGACAACCGGTGGTCGTGCAGAAATAATTCAAGATAAGGGGTCAGAAGTCAGAAGTCGGAGGTCGGAGGTCGGAAGTAGGTAGTCAGAGGTCAGGATGTTGGATAAAAGTAATTTATGCAAACGAGTGGTATTAAATTGAAATTAGACTCTGACCTGTTTGTTCGCAGAACGATTGCGTTTTTTGACACGCTGAACCCTGAAACCTAATTATATACTATGAAACTCGTCGATACTGCCATAAAAAAGCCGGTGACCGTTACAGTGGGAGTTCTCCTACTGGTTATGTTCGGTTTTATTTCACTTTTCAGAATTCCGATTCAGTTGACTCCCAATGTTGATCTTCCGGAGATTTCCATCACGACGACATGGCGCGGTGCAAGTCCTGTTGAAGTGGAACGCGAAATCGTCGATGCCCAGGAAGAAGAACTTAAAAACCTCGAAGGTCTGGTGGAAATTAAAAGTGAAAGTCAGGACAGCATTGCCTATATCAACCTGATGTTTGAAATCGGTACGAATACCGATGAAGCACTGCTCAGGGTATCCAACAGTCTCGAACGGGTTAAAAAGTATCCGGACGATGTGGAAAAACCCATCATAAAGTCCGGAGGAAGACGCGAAAAGGCCATTGCCTGGATGGTGTTGCAAGCGTTGGACGGATACCAAGGCAATTTACAGCAGGAGTACGATTTTGTCGATGAACATGTGAAGCCACGACTTGAACGGATTTCAGGTGTTTCGTCTTCCAACATTTACGGGGGACAAGAACAAGAGCTTCAGGTCATTGTTGATACAGATGCCCTTTCGGCCCGGAAAGTGACCATTCCTGAACTCGTTCGGGCACTGGATATAGAAAACAAAAATATCAGTGCCGGTGACTTTGACGAGGGCAAGCGTCGTTATATCACAAGAACTGTCGGCGAGTATAAAAGTGCTGAAGATGTTTCCGATGTTATTATCAAAAGAGTCAACGGCATCCCTGTTTCCGTGGGAGATATTGCCGGTGTTGAGTTTGGTTTTAAAGATCCGGAATATGTCGTCCGGCATATAGGTGTCCCGACCATCGTCTTTAACGCGGTTCGAGAACCCGGCTCCAATGTCCTGGTGGTGGTGAAGAAACTCCAAGAAGCGCTCACGGAATTAAATGACGGCCTGTTAAAAGAAAAGAATTTAAGGATTGCTAAAGTCTATGATGAAACCAGCTACATCTATAGTGCGATAAAGCTGGTAAGAGAGAATATTTTTGTGGGTGGATCCCTGGCGATTCTGGTGCTTATAATATTTTTACGAAATTTTGCCAGCACCCTCATCGTGGCCATCGCCATTCCCATCAGTACCATCGGAACGTTCCTGGTCATGACCCTAATGGGAAGGAATATCAACGTCGTCAGCCTGGCCGGCCTTTCCTTTGCCATCGGTATGGTCGTGGATAATTCCATTGTGGTATTTGAAAATATTTTCCGCCACCGTGAGATGGGCAAAACCCGCATAGAAGCAGCCTATGATGGTACCGTTGAAGTTTGGGGAGCGGTTCTGGCAAGTACCCTGACCACAGTTGCGGTATTTCTTCCCATTGTATTTGTTCAGGAGGAGGCCGGCCAACTTTTCCGTGACATTGCCATCGCTATCAGCAGTGCCGTGACATTAAGTCTAATCATCTCCATTACGGTCATTCCGACCTTGTCTTCCAAAATACTGGGAAAGGTTCAAAAGGAAAAAAATACAGAATTCCAAGCAAAAGGGCATTTTGCGCCTATCCGGAAGCCGGTCAATTTTATTATGAGAGGATTTACCGCTTTTGCCGGCGGTTTCATAAATTACACCACAAAGTTTGTCTACTGGATGTGTGGACGGGTTACGGCACGGATGGGTATTGCCTTTATCATGACCCTTATGGCGGTTAGCCTGGCATTTTTTTTGATGCCGAAAACAGAATATCTGCCTGAAGGCAACCGTGAGCTGTTATTCGGAATTCTATTGCCACCCCCGGGTTACAATCTGGCCGAGCTTGAACATATTGGGGAAACCGTGGAAAAAGATATTCTGCCGCTCATTGAACATGATCAAAAAAGTGAAATGGCCGAAAAACTGAATCTTCCGCCGGCCAGCAATTTTTTCTATGTTGCGCGGGGACAAGCGGTTTTTATGGGTATTGTTTCAAAGATCCAGGAAAGGACCCGGGAATTACTGCCATATATTTACGGTGTATTGAAAAAAATCCCCGGCATGATCGCAATCGTTCAGCAGCCCAGTCTATTTTCACGTAATATCGGCGAGGGCCGATCCATCGAAATAGAAATCAAAGGACCCGATCTGGAAAAGCTCATCAATTTGGGCAGACAGATATATGGATTGACGGCCCAGGCGCTGCCCGGCGCCCAGATACGGCCGATACCCGGACTGGACTTGGGCAACCCCGAGATGCGCATTATCCCCAACCGTGACCGCTTAACCCGACTGGGGATGACAACGGCAGATCTCGGTTTGATTGTAGATACCATGGTGGATGAGGCTAAAGCCAGCACGTATCGCCTTCATGGTGAAGAGATCGATCTGGTGGTCAAAAGTCGGGAAGGAAAGCTCAAACGTACCCAGGATCTGCCCCAATTTCCGGTTGTCGCGCCATCCGGAGAAAAAGTGACTTTAAATTCACTGGCAGAAATTAAGCTTGAAGAAGGACCTATTCAGATTAATCATATCGATTCCCAGCGGGCCATTACGATTCAGGTGATTCCCCCGAGGGAAACTGCACTTGAAACCGCCATGGAAATCGTAAAGGAAAAGGTGGCCGGCCCAATTAAGGCCGGAAGTGCCCTATCAAGCCTTTACAGCATCAAACTCGGCGGTACGGCTGACGACCTGACGCGAACCAGAGCTGCGTTGATGTGGAACTTTATACTGGCCATCGTTATCAGCTATTTGCTGATGTCGGCGTTGTTCGAGAATTTCTTCTATCCGCTAATTATTATGTTCAGTGTTCCGCTGGCCGCAGCCGGGGGTTTTGTGGGATTATTTCTGGTGAATCTTTTTGTTGCCTATCAGGCATTGGACATTATTACCATGCTCGGATTTGTCATCCTTGTCGGCATCGTGGTGAATAATGCCATCCTCATTGTCCATCAAAGTTTGAATAATATCCGGGACGGCAATATGTCACCCCGGGACGCCATCACAGAATCGGTTCGAACCCGTATCCGGCCGATTTATATGAGCAGTATCACCACCGTATCAGCGATGCTCCCTTTGGTCCTTGCTCCCGGTGCAGGCTCAGAATTCTACCGGGGACTTGGCAGTGTTGTGGTGGGCGGCCTTCTGATTTCAACGATGTTTACCATATTCCTGATCCCTGCGCTATTAAGCCTTGCCCTCGATATTGCCGGTGTTCTGAAGAAAAGATACTCAAAAGCTTAATCCAGCCAATTCCGGAATAAGTAAAGAATCCCCCGCAATGCGGGGCAGACTTGGCCCATCGAAGATCCCGAATTGCGGGGAAAGACCAGGCTTTAGTTTACCCCTGAAAGAGGTTGTTTTACTTAAAGTCGTACAAGTTAAAAGTGCCTAAAGTGATCTAAAGTGCCTATTTATCCCGTATTAGCGGGGAAGTTATGGTGTCGCTTCGCTCCAATGTTTTTATATAATTGACAGAATTCCTTAACTTTAGCTCACTTTAAACTTTAGTTCACTTCAAACTCTTTCAGCGATTTTTCAGACAGAGCCGAATAACTCTGACTCCCGCGATGCGGGACAGGCAAGGCCCATTGAAAATCCCGCCACGCGGGGAAGGACCAGGTTTTTCAAAGCAAAATTAATTTTAAAGCTATGAGCAAAGAACCGGAAATATCACACCGCCCCTCCATTCTGGCGCCGGCTGGAAATAAAGCGTCATTTCTGGCAGCCCTTGCCGCAGGCGCCGATGAAATATACTGCGGCCTGAGACAATTTTCAGCACGCATGGAGGCCAAAAATTTTTCTATTGAGGAACTTGTACCCCTGACGCTGCTGGCCCACAATAAAGGGGTCAAAGTCTATGTGGCGCTGAACGCTTTACTAAAACCCAACGACCTGAATATAGCCGGAGAACTTCTTCAACAGCTTGAGAGACACGTAAAACCGGATGGCATCATCATTCAGGACCTGAGCTTTGTACAACTCGCCAGACAAACCGGTTTTACAGGCGAGCTGCATTTTTCGACCCTGTCCAATGTCAGTTTCCCGACAGCCATTCAAAAAATCAAAAAAAATTTCGGGGTCCATAGGGTCGTTCTCCCCAGGGAACTGAATATCGACGAGATCAAAGCCATGGCAACGGCCTGTCCAAAGGGTCTGGACCTTGAAGTATTTGTACACGGCGCACTTTGTTACGGTGTTTCCGGAAGATGTTATTGGAGCAGTTATTTTGGCGGAAAAAGCGGGCTCAGAGGAAGATGCGTCCAGCCTTGTCGTCGAATTTACAAACAGAATGACCATAAAAAAAGATTTTTTTCCTGCCAGGACCTTAGTCTGGATGTCCTGGTAAAAGTCCTTCGTACCATTCCACAAATACGAACCTGGAAAATCGAAGGCCGTAAAAAAGGTCCGCACACCGTTTTTTATACGGTTAAAGCTTACCGGATCTTAAGAGACCATGGGACCGATCCCAAGATGAAAAAAGAAGCGCTTCATATTCTATCTTATGCACTGGGAAGGTCTGGAACCCATTATAATTTTTTACCCCAAAGGCCCCAGAATCCTATCGGCATTAACAATCAAACCGGTTCCGGTCTTTTGGTAGGAGCCGTAAAAGGGACAAAACAAAAACCTTTTTTAAATCCAAAAGAAGCGCTGTTATCCGGTGATCTCCTTCGCCTGGGATATGAAGACGAGTTGTGGCACAGCACCATCAAAGTGGGCAAATATGTTCCAAAAGGTGGCCGTCTTTTTCTAAAGCCGATTTTAAAAAAGAATCCTGAAAAGAAAATTCCGGTTTTTTTGATCGACCGTCAGGAAAAGGATCTTGAGGATATGCTGACCAAACTCGAAAAAGAGCTGCCCAAAACACCGGTCATAAAATCCAACGCATCCGTTTTTGTCGCCAGAAGGCCCAAAAAATCCGGAAAGAAAAACGGAATAATCTCAGATCTTCGTGTTTATCGTCGAATAGACAAAATCAAACGCCATAGCGCATCGGGGCTCTGGCTTTCGGATCAGGCTGTGAAGAATCTTCCCAAAAGGATTTGGACGAAAATCTGGTGGTGGCTACCACCGGTTATCTGGCCGGATGATGAGCAAAAACTAAAAGGACTTGTCGATTCTGTCCTGAATAAAGGCGCAAAAATATTCGTGTTGAACGCCCCGTGGCAGACAACACTTTTCACCCATCTAAAAGGAATAAATCTCTGGGCCGGTCCCTTTTGTAATATCGCCAATGTTCTGGCGCTAAAGACCCTGGCGTCTCTGGGGTATAAAGGTGCCATCGTCACCCCTGAACTTGGGCAAAAAGATTTTCTCTCGCTTCCCGAGCAAAGCCCAATGCCGCTGGGGATCGTTCTTTCCGGTAACTGGCCCCTTTGTATTTCACGCGCGCTATCGAACGACTTGGAAACTGAAACGTCTTTTACCAGTCCAAAAGGTGAAGCCGCCTGGGTTAGAAAATATGAATCCGACTATTGGGTGTATCCCAATTGGAAACTCGATTTAGGCATCAAACGAAAATCACTCGAAAAGGCAGGCTACAGACTGTTTGTCCATCTTTTGGAGCCAATTCCAAAAGATGTGGCATTGAAAAAGAGACCCGGTCTTTGGAATTGGGATTTGGAGCTTTATTAGACACTTAGTTTGTAAATTTTGTGCTTTTTGTGGCAAAACTTTTTTTCTTCCCGCCACAAAGACTCCAAGACACTAAGAACGAATAAAAAATAAAATCTTTGTGCCTGCCCGCCATCGGCTTCGCCTTAGGCGAGGCGGGCGGGTCTTTGTGCCTTGGTGGCAAATATTTTTGGTTCAGGCTTGTCCGGGTTAGGTTCTATTTTTGAGATGGAGGGAGGACAACTATGAAATCAGTGACAATATTTACCGACGCTATCGACATTGAACTGAAAACCGGTCCGGATATGTGTGACATTACATCGGAACTCGAGCAGCGAATCAAAACATCGGACATTGAAAACGGGAACCTTTGCGCCACAATGGTGGGATCCACCGGGTCGATCACCACCATAGAATTCGAACCCGGGGTGGTGGAAGATTTGAAAAGGGCCATCAATACACTGGCGCCGCCCGGACTGGACTATGAGCATGAAAAGGCCTGGCAAGACGGCAATGGACACAGCCATGTCCAAGCCGCGCTTCTTGGACCGTCCATTGTTTTGCCCGTTCGAAATGGAACACTCAAGCGGGGAACCTGGCAACAGGTGGTTGCCATCAATCACGACAACCGTCCGAGAACACGATCTGTTGAAGTGACCATTATGGGTACCATCCGGGATTGAAAATTGAGATATTGATGGTTGACGATTGATGACAGTCACTTCGATTGACCTATTATTTTAGGCACCCCAGAGAAATAGGCTCCGAATTTCGCAGGTCTGACGCTGGAGTTGGGCAAAAGGGAACGTTTTTCAAAGGTCTCAGTGATTACCCTTGACAAATGATTTAATCCCTATTAATAATTCGCTTTTGTGAAAATTGAAATGGTGTTGAAAAAGCCATTTATTTTAATAATAAAACTGAAAGGAGACGTTAACACATGTCAAAATTAATTCCACCCCATGGCGGCAAGGGTTTAACCTGCTGCCTGCTTGAAGGCGCTGAGCTTGATGCAGAAAAGAAAAAGGCCGAAGGCCTAAAAAAAATCACCGTGTCCCATCGAGAAGTTGGAGACCTTATCATGATGGGTATCGGCGGATTCAGCCCGCTGACAGGCTTTATGACCAAAGCCGACTGGAAAGGTGTTTGTGAAAATTTTCAGCTGGCCGATGGAACTTTCTGGCCCATCCCCGTGACCCTTTCCGTGGACAAGGCCGATGCCGACAGCATCAGCGACGGCGATGAAATCGCCCTCTGTGATCCGGATACCGATGAAATTATGGGAACCATGAAGGTCGCAGAAAAATATGAATTGACCGAGGCCGACAAAAAATTTGAATGTGAAAAAATATACAAGGGAGAAGGCACGCCGACCGTCGAGGAATTCTGGAAAATTGCAGGTGAAGATCATCCAGGTGTTCAGATGGTCATGGCACAGAAGCCATTCAACCTTGCCGGAACAGTCAAAGTCTTGAGCGAAGGTGATTATCCCGAAAAATATGCCGGCGTCTATATGAGGCCCGAAGAATCCCGTAAAATTTTTGAAGAAAAAGGTTGGAGCGAAATTGCCGCCCTTCAGCTCAGAAACCCCATGCACAGATCCCATGAATATCTATGCAAGATTGCCGTGGAAGTTTGTGACGGTGTCTATATTCACTCTCTGGTGGGCAACTTAAAACCCGGCGATATTCCTGCCGAAGTTCGTGTAGAATGTATCGACAGCCTCGTAAAGAACTATTTTGTAGAAAAAAACGTGGTCCAGGGCGGGTACCCCCTTGACATGCGCTATGCCGGTCCCAGAGAGGGCCTGCTTCATGCCACCTTCCGTCAGAATTACGGCTGCTCCCGTATGATTATCGGCCGTGACCATGCCGGCGTAGGCGATTTCTACGGCATGTTTGAAGCCCAGACCATCTTTGACAAAATTCCGACCTCCGACGATCCGGGAAAAAATTTGCTTTGCCAACCCTTAAAGATCGACTGGACATTCTATTGTTACAAATGTGACGGTATGGCGTCACTCAGAACCTGCCCCCATGGTAAGGACGATCGGGTGCTTCTTTCCGGAACCATGCTGCGCAAGATGCTTTCCGAGGGCGGAGAACTTCCGGATCATTTTGGAAGAGACGAGGTTGTTGCAATCCTGAGAAAGTACTACGAAGGGCTTGAAGAAAAAGTCGAGATCAAAATGCACAGTGCCGCCACAGGTGACGATAAAAAATAGAAAAGGAATCGAGCAACGCTTTGCTCTTTACTGATGATTTAACGAAAAAGGGGAGACAATTTTTGTCTCCCCTTTTTTGTTATATGTTGTAAGATAAAAATAAATTCTATCGTTAAACTTTTTACAAACCCTTCAGTTATTGCCTGCCTGAATATTCATTATATGCAATGGCCACGGTTCGGTAAACGAGATGGGCCAATTTTGAAAAAGGCAGAAATGCAAACAGGTTGAAAACAAAAACCAGATGGATAAAGTACACCACATACGTCGCGCCGGCCATTCCCGCCAGTCTTGTTGCTTCGGCAAGTACACCGGTCACACCGAGTCCAAACACCAGTCCCAGCAGATACCAGTCCTTGTATGTGGAGGTCTGATCTTTTTTAGCCAGACGGTTTTTAATCATTAAAGCACTACCGATAATGAGTGCCACACCGGCGACATTTGCCAGCCACTTCACCGGATTCAACTGCGAATAGGGCCCGTGCTGCTGAAAAACATAAAGCACCACAAAGAATATGTTTGTGACGATAAAAAGCCCCACAAATGACCAGAATACCATGAGATGGGCGGTGGCCCGGTCTTTGTTTTCAGAGCATTCTGAGAACTTGTCATGTTTTAAAATGCTCGGCAAAATACTGGGAATCGCCTTGATGAATCCAAAAATTTCGAATTCTTTTTTCTCAGTTTTACCTTCCAAGACGGCATTCTCATGAATATCAGCGATAAATCTTTTCAGTCCCAGGGCGAAAATCACAACCACCCAGATCGCCAATGGGACGAAAATCATATCCACCAACCAAGTGGAAAAAAACAGATGATGTGCAATTCCGTGCTCTCCCAAAGGGGGTGAAAAATCTAGCAATCCTGTGACGAGGCCCAGAACAATAAAAATGACCACGGGAATCCCCATGAGAATGGGGAGTTTCTTGGGATCGTTGACCGCCTTCCCCACTGATTTTGGCACCGCATAATCTGCAATGGCATAGGATCGAACAGCGCTCAGCACTTCACCCGGTTTTGCACCACGGGGGCACATGGTCGTACAATCTCCGCAATGATGACACAGCCAGATATCGAGATTGCCGACAAGTCTGTCCTTTAACCCCCAGGATGCCGCAATCATCTCCTTTCGGGGGAAAGGTTTTGTGTCCGGAGAAATGGGGCAGGCCACCGAACAGGTTGCGCACTGGAAGCACTTTTTCAAAGTGTCGCCCCCGAGCCCGATGACTTCTTTAATAAAGCCGACATCAGGCTCTATCAGGTATTTGTCTGTCATATGGATACCTCCTGCTATTAAAATATTGACGATTGAAAATTTTTGGTCTCATTTGGAGACTTATTCAATCTTCAATCGCCAATTGAAAATCATCAATCCCTAAAATCCCTTGAATGGGTTCGGGCCGAGTTCTTCTACGATTTCCACAAAATCATTGATCATTTTCGGAAGCTTGTCATAGTCATCAATAGCGACTTCGAACTGGGTCACTCGTTCATCCTCCAGAGCAAGACTTGAGAGGGCATCACCGATTTTCTTCATTCTGATGTCCGCAAGCTCACTCCCCTTGACAAAGTGGCATTGGTAGTCATCCCCATGCTTGCAACCCAAAAGAAAAGCCCCATCCATACCTTGGGCCAAAGCGTCCTTGATCCAGATGACATTCATGGAACCCAGGCAGCGAATCGGAATAAACCGGACCTCGGCTGAATAGACAAGCCGGTTCAAACCGGCAATGTCCAGCGCCGGATAGGCATCGTTTTCACATACAAACCCGACAATCCTGAAAGGGGGCTCGTCGTAATCATCTTCAGAAGGTACGCCGATGGCTTTAACCATGGAACCGACACTGTCGATATTGTAATCGGCAAAACCGATGATCCGTTCGGGGCAGGCTCCCATGCAGGTGCCGCAACGCCGGCAACGGGCCGGATTCGGCTTTGGGGTTCCCTTTTCATCATCATCCAAAGCACCAAACGGACATTCTTCCGTACACCGTTTGCACTGGGTGCATCTCTGGAAGAAAAAGTCCGGGAATGTCATATCACCGGATCTGGGATGCACGGCAACGCCCCTGTTGACGGATTCAATGCACTGAATCGCTTTCAGAGCGGCACCGGTGGCATCTTCCATCGATTCTTCTATGGTCATGCTGCGTCGTATAGCACCGGCCGCATAAATACCGGTTCGCTGGGTTTCATAGGGAAAACAAATGAAATTTGAGTCACAATATCCTTCAAAAAGACCGATATCCCGAAACGCCGGCCCCTGGCGATACGCCATATTGACCACCGGGTCATCCACCGTAACCGGAACCATGCCGGTGGCCAGCACCACCATATCAGCCTTGACCTTGACCTTTTCACCAAGCAGTGTGTTGTCGGCTTCAACGATCATGCCGTCACCGTTTTTGGAAACATTGATGACTTCCCCTTTGGTCATGAAAATACCTTCATCCTGCTGGATACTTTTGTAAAAGTTTTCCGACAGGCCGGGGGTTCGCATGTGCTGATAGAAGATATAAGCCTTGCCGTCGTCATAATCTTCCCGCACATATTTGGCTTGCTTGAGGGTAACCAGGCTGGTTACCGAACCGGCGTAGTCAAAATCCGCATCGTCGTCGCCTTTTCCCGGAGATTGAACAAAAACAACGGATTTGGCTTCCTTGCCGTCAGATCGGGAGATCTTCCCTTTAGCCGCCATCTCCTCAAACTGATGGTTGGTGACAACATCCGGCAACGCGCCAAAACCCAGGTGGGCAAATTCATCACCTTCGGGTTCAAACGGGCGCCAGCCGGCAGCCAGCACTACGGCCCCGAATTTTTCGCCATCAGGATCGAACTGTAAAATATCGAGCTTACCCTTGTTGTACTCCAGGTAACGTCCATGTTGCGCTTCAACATCCAGTTCTTTACCGTTCTCATCAAACTTCATTTCTTCGGGAAGCGGGAAAGGTACGTCAAATTCGATCTTGTCACCCGGTTTTTTGAACGTTACGATGAAATCCCCGGGCTCACCGGCAATACGGGCAACCACGGTTTCGGTTTTAACGGTAATGTTGTCATGGGCTTCGAGTTCTTTGATTTTGCTTTCGATAACCGGTGGCACAAGATTTTCATAGGGGTCTTCAACAGGTAGCTGTTTGCGAATTTTGGCTGCATAGCCGCCAAGTGCCGATTCTTTTTCAACCACAGTAACATTATAACCGGCTTTGGCTGCATCCAAAGCCGCCGAAATGCCGGTGATGCCACCGCCGATGACCAGAATTTTTCTGCTTAAGGTTTCCAGCTTGTACGGTTCCGGCAGGTCGATTTTTTCAACCTTGGCCATTCCCATTTTCAGATAATCTTCGGCCAGCATCTGAAGGCGGTCAAAGTGTTCTTCATCATCTTTTTGCTCTTCAGTCAGTGCCGGAAATTCGGACCTGGGGTGTGACCATACCACCTGCTCCCTCAAATTCACCCGGTCTAAAATACAGCCGTCAAACTTAAACACATCATAATTGACCCGGCGGGAACATGCCGCAATAACCAGGGTATTGTACCCATCGTCTGCGATACCTTTCTTGATAAATTCAACCCCTTCCTTTCCGCACAGAAACGGATGAGTTTTAACAGGAAAACCTTCTTCTTCCGGAACTTCGCACAGCGCTTCCATTTCAAGGGCATCCCCGATGCCGCATCCTGTGCAAATATATACACAATATTTTTTATCCATGGATATCCTCCTACCTCCTCACCAGGGTTTGAATCGCTTTAAGGGCCATACCGGTGGCATTCTGATTCGCCGAAACAACGTCAGACGGCTTATTGGCGCAACCTGTCGCAAACATGCCGCCTTTTTCAAAATCATTGACGATAAAGCCGTCTTCATTATACTTGAGATCGGCGGGCAGTTTTACTGTTGCGGTTGTCGGCTGCATACCGGTGGCGAGAACTGCCATTTCAACGGTTTGCTTGATTTTTTCGCCGGTAACGGCATTTTCTGCCACCACGGTGATATTGCCGGTGCCGGCATCCTCACTGACTTCAGCGACCTTGCCTTTGATCAAAAAGACATTCTCATCCTCTTTGATCTTTTGATAAAACTTTTCATACCGCTGACCCGGTGCCCGAACGTCGATATAAAAAATATAGACCTTGGCGTCGGGGTATTGTTCCCGGATGTAGGTCGTCTGCTTCAATGACGCCATGCAGCAGATGTAGGAACAATAGGGAAGGTAATTTTCATCTCTGGACCCGGCACACTGCACAAAAGCAATGCTTTCGGGCTCCTTGTTGTCCGACGGGCGGGTAATTTTCCCCTTGGTCGGACCGTTGGGCGCGGCCAGCCTTTCCATCATCATGTTGGTGATGATGTTCGGGTACTGACCAAAACCGAGATTGTCTATCTTGGCGGCGTCATAAGGCTCCCAGCCCGTGGCCCAGACAATGGCGCCAACCTTAAGGTTTGTGGTTTCGGCCTGCATGTCCAGATCGACGGCGTCGTATTTGCAGGCATCCTTGCAACGCTTGCCATCATCGGTCCCGATGATCTGAGAAGAGATTACATAACGGGCCGGAAAAGCCATTTCAAAGGGCAGATAAGCACCCTTGTTCGTGCTCATTCCGAAATTGAATTCACTGGTAACGTCTGTTTCGCAAACTTCAGCGCAATCTCCGCAACAGGTACAGTTTTCGTTGACGTACCTGGGGCTCAGCTTTACGGATACATCATAGTTGCCCGGGGTACCGTCGACTTTTTCGACCTCTGCCAGGGTAAGAACCTTGATTTTCGGATTATCTTTTATTCTCCTGAAATTGATTTCCAGACCGCAGGTTGGAGGGCATAGCTTGGGAAAATATTGATTCAGCTGTGCCACTCTTCCGCCCAGGTAAGGATTTTTTTCGACCAAAAACACCTCATACCCCACTTCGGCAGCTTCAAGGGCCGTGGTCAACCCGCTTATCCCTCCTCCAACAACCAAAATGCTTCCGTTTGCAGGGGTTGCTTTGTCTTCTGTCATGCTATCCCTCCATGCATTGTTACGTTTACGATTAAATTCTTTTTGCCGGTGTTAGATTCCTTCAGGCGATATCCTTATAACACAAATTCAGGTGTCCGCATGCTCAAAAGTTTTATCATTGAAACCAGAGTAAAACCCTTGAGCAACCGGGCACAATCGTTGGCTTTGGGAATATCGCCTGAAGGCAAAATACATTTGAAAGGTTACTACAAGCCATCTCAAAAATACATCTAACGCCCAATTACGGTGTTGCAAGCCTCTTCAAAATGCTCACATACTCCCATGTATGCTCCGCTTTTTCATCGGCTCGCGCCTTGTCCTTGAACGTAATCTGCATTTTTGAGATGGCTTGTATTCTTAATAAAAACCTCCAGGCGTCTCAAAGACGCCTGGAGGCGTATCACAGATTAGGCTAAAACTGATTCAGCATTAATCAGGGATGATCTTGATGTAATCTTTCTTGAAGATATCCCATTCTTTTGCCTTAGGATCATACTTGGAGTTGACAAAGCAGAACCAGTTCTCGTCATCTTGTCCCGGAAAGTCGCTCTGATAGTAGAATCCCGGATATCGGGTTTCTTTGCGGAACTGGATGTGACGCAGGTGAGACTCAACCGTCCAGATGCGATGCTCGATTTCCCAGCAGCGCATCAGCTCATGGACGTCACCGGCGGCCAGCTTTTCGCAGTCTTCGCGCATCATCACGAGCATATCCATGATGATTTCCAGACTCTTGGAACTGGTCATGTAGTAGGTGGCCGTACCGGCACCGTACTCATGGGTGGCCTTCATCAAGCGATACATCATCCCTTCGGGCTTGAGATAATTGGGGTTGATGTTGACGGCCGTTGTGTAATCACAATGATCCAGGTACGTTCTCACCGGCTTGTAAATCAGGTCAACCAACTCTTCGTTGGACTGGCTCAGGGTCGGTTTGAAGTCGGCATTGTCACGCACAAACCGGGCCATGGACTTGGCGCAAATCCGTCCTTCAGCGTGGGAACCGGATGAAAATTTGTGACCGGAAGCACCTACGCCGTCACCGGAAGTAAACAGACCGTTTACGGTGGTCATACGGTTGTAAACCTTTTCTTTGTAGCGGATCTTGTATTCTTCGGGTACCCAGTCATAATCAGGTCCGGAGGTCCACAGTCCGCAGCAGCCGGAATGGGATCCCAGCAGATACGGCTCAGTGGGCATAATCTCTGAGGTCTTCTTGTCCGGCTCGGTGTTCGTGCCGCACCACAGGTTGGCCTGTCCGCAGGTCATATCCAGAAAGTTTTCCCAGGCTTCTGATTCCAGGGCCTTCATTTCTTTCTTGTCCAGCTTTCCACCCATTTCTTTAAGGGCTGTGACCGTATCCATCATGACCGGGCCACGGCCTTCCTTCATCTCAAAGAGCATCAGGTGATTTCGCAGACAGGTCGGTGTAATGGCAGCCGTGCCGTAAGGCGCATATTTCTCAAGTTCGGCTTTTGCGGCGTCACTGCCCACGTATCCTTCACCCAAACCATTGATGGTTTTGGCCTTGAAGAGCAAGAACCATGCGCCGACCGGGCCGTAACCGTCTTTGTAACGGGACGGGGTGAAACGGTTTTCCATCATGGTAAGCTCGGCACCGACCTTCATGCACATGGTGTAGGTAGAGCCGGCGTTCCAGACAGGATACCAGGCACGGCCTTTACCTTCACCGACGCTGCGGGGCTGGTAGATATTAACAGCGCCGCCGCAGGCAACCATCATGGTATTGCATTTAATGATGTAGACTTTGTTTTCACGAACGGAAAAACCGACTGCACCGGCGATCCGGTTCTCTTCATTGGCGTCTAAAAGAAGCTCGACGATAAAGCAACGTTCCAGGATATTGTCATCGCCAAGGGCCAGTTTGGCAGCTTCGGCAACGATTCTTTTGTAGGATTCGCCGTTAATCATGATTTGCCATTTGCCGGTACGGACCGGTTTGGCGCCGGACTTCAAGGTCCCCATTTTCTGACCTTTTTTGCCGTCCATTTTCTTTCCGTCATCGGACAGTTTCCACATCGGAAGACCCCATTCCTCGAACAGAAAGACGGAATCATCAACGTGACAGCCCAGATCATAAATCAGGTCCTCACGGACAATCCCCATCAGGTCGTTGCGAACCATTCGCACATAGTCATCCGGTGTATTTTCTCCGATATACGTATTGATTGCTGAAAGACCCTGGGCAACAGCGCCACTACGCTCCATGGCGGCTTTGTCACACAGCAGGATTTTCGCGTCAGGTGCCCATTTTTTTTGCTCAAAAGCGGTTCCGCAGGCAGCCATGCCGCCGCCTACAATCAGAATATCAACTTCGCGCTCTTCAACTTCCGGATCCCTGACAGCCTTGAGTTCTCCCAAAGGTTTATTCGGTAATGCCATATTATATCCTCCTTAAATCGAAATATTCTAAATTGATCATCAAACCGTAGTTTTGAAAACCCTTTACCGCTTAAACGGTTGCCAGCGGTTTTGGAATCTCATAACCATCTGCTTCTTGGGTTGAAAGCAGTTCACTGTCAAGATCTTTGCCTACGAGATCCACATATCCATTGGCAGCGCCTTCAGGGGTTGTCCGGATGGGGAACTTAAAGCGCTTGATGGTACCGTTTCTGAACTTACAGGTCCACATAACATCCTCGGTTCCAAGCATGGGCATAATGCTGCTTCCCAGCGGCACAAAGTCAGCATAACCTCTAACCTCAATTGCCTGTGTGGGGCAGATCTTTACACATGAAAAACATTCCCAGCACTGATCCGGCTCCTGATTGTAAGCCTTCATTTCATTGGGCTCCAGAACCATCAGGTCGTTGGGGCAAATGTACATGCACGCGGTCTTGTCCCCGCCTTTGCAGCCATCGCATTTTTCTGAAATTACGAAACTTGGCATTTAATTACCTCCTAATTCTGTTGTAAAAAATTTCAGTATTTTAAACTCTTTAAAATAGTCTCTGGTACAATTTGTAAGCTGTTTGCACCTCCCTTCGTAATTTTGGCCTCAAAAGACCGTCAGTTGTTATTCGTTTTAAAAATTCCGCTTTATATTTACCCAATCACCCTCAATGGTGATTTTAAAATTCATAAACGTTAAGTAATTCGCTATAAAATCAATAGGATAGGTGAGACCTGAGTGCCAAAGGGATTAAATAACAATTAACATTATTCTTGTCAAGAACTTTTGGGAAAACTAAATTATAATTTTATAGGCCTTGCTTTAAAGGATTTTATAGAATCTTTATTTAGGTTAATATAATCCGATATACACTATATGTTGTGCTTAAAATAATTCAGGTTATATAAGCCATTCAGGTTATGAATTCCATACAGTATTTGGGTATTTGTATAGACGTATAGAGGCCATCCTGAAAGATTTACAGCACGTTATGGACTTTTATATTTTACACACATTTTTTGGTTGACAGGTTCTGCTGGATTGGTCATTGGTTATATATTATGGAAAACAACATGACTCCCCTTTCGGTAAATGACACATTCTTATTTTCCTGCTCAAAAAAGGTGCCCTGTTTCAATGAATGTTGCCGGGACTTGAACCAGTTTCTCACCCCTTTTGACATATTGCGACTGAAACAACGACTCGATATATCATCGCGTCTCTTTCTCGAGCGGTATACCACCCAACAGACCGGCCCTGAAACCGGTCTCCCCATAATAACGTTAAAAACAGATGATCCTCATAAACTTAAGTGCCCATTTGTGACGTCATCCGGATGCAGCGTTTATGAAGACCGCCCATCATCGTGTCGGACCTATCCGCTGATGCGAATTGCCTCTCGTTCCAGAGAAACAGATAAAATTGCGGAGCAGTATATCCTTTTGAAAGAACCGCACTGTCTGGGTTTTGAAAAGGGCCGAACCTGGACCATCCGGGAATGGATCGAAGATCAGGATGTGACCCTTTATAATGAAATGAATGATATGTTGCTGGAAATCATCAGCCTTAAAAATCGTCTCATTCCCGGCCCATTGGATATCAAGTCAAGATTTGCCTTTTACATGGCACTGTATGACATTGACACCTTCAGATCTCACGTATTTGAAAAAAACATTCTTGATAATTGGAACCTGGACGACAAAACTTTAGATACACTGAAGAATGATGATCTTGAACTGTTAAAACTGGGGCATCGATGGATCAAAAAGACCCTTTTTGGTTAAAATTATGAAAATCAAAAACAAAGTCGCTCTGGTGTTAGGCGCCGTAAAGGGCATCGGAAAAGGAATCGGGCTTGCCCTTGCACAGGAAGGGGTTAACGTCGCGCTCAACTATTTTGATTGGGAAGAAAGCCTGGATGATTTGCAGCAGGACTTTGCCAAAACCGGCCGGGATCATCTGATCCTCCAAACAAATCTGCTTGAAACCGATAAAATTCCAGCGCTTGTCAATAAGGTCGTGGATCGTTTCGGCCGGCTTGACATTTTGATTAACAACATAGAGCGGGGGGGATGGCCGGTGGTCCATGGATCGTATGATCAAAAACAGTGGGATCTTGAAATGGCCACCACTCTGCGTGCCAAAAGGTGGGTGTTTGAATCTGCCTTGCCACATCTTAAAGCATCCGGAGACGGTGTTGTCATAAACCTTTCCTCCATTGCCGCCATAGTGGGACGATCAGGTCCCGCCAGCTACATATTCAATGACGGTTATGCATCTGCAAATCGGGGCATTTCACTTTTAACCGAAACATGGGCGCGTATTGGAGCACCGGAAGTTCGTGTCAATGAAATTATGCTGGGATTGGTTGAAACCCGACACGGAAGAAATACCCGGGGATGGGGCCTGCTTAGCGATGAACAAAAAGCGGCAATTATCGACCACACTTTGATCCCGCGTATCGGCACCATAGCAGATGTGGTGAAGGCCGTACTTTTTATTATCAAAGATGCTCCCTTTATGACCGGCAGCGTGATAAGGCTTGATGGCGGGTATGTTTTGGGCGGTGAAAAAGTTGCGCCCATGCCGAAAGGGGTGCTACAATAATTTTTGTCCGAACTTTTCATGAACAATTTGAAACGATCAGCTTAGGAGTTTGTATGGCGTCAATTATCAATATGCTAAAAAAAAGGAGGGAACTATGACTGACAAGGTATTGATCGTACTGTCCTGTGGTACCGATAATCCGAATCGAGCCACGCGAGCGCTGTTTTTTGCCATGGTTGCCAAAAAGGAGGGAAAGGACACAGCGGTGTTTCTGTTGGATGAAGCCGTATATATTGCCAAGAAGGGAATCATAGAAAATGTGCAGGCAGCCACCGGTGATAAGGCTGATGACCATATGGCATATTTGCAGGAATTCGGTGTGCCGCTCCTTGTGTGTACCCCTTGTGCCGTATCCAGAGGTATTTCGGCTGAAGATTTGATAGAAGGCGCCAGAATGGCCACCGGGGATCAATTGATTTCCATGGCCTGTGAAAGTGCGGTAATCAGTCTATAGCAACCTTCTTCCAAAATTTTCTGGGGGATGAGGCCGCAATTATCTTCCGTCACCGTTGCATTCGGCGTGAGGATTGAAAAATCCGGTTTGGTGTCCATTTATAGATGGATACGAGTTGGTTGTTTGAGGGTCGGGGAATTTTACTACTAAACCCTTAAAGATTATCCATGAAGCGACTATTCTGAAAAACACGCCGAGGGCTCGGTTACTTTAGCCTAAAGTGTTTGGATCGAATTCCCCAGATGTAAAATTTTACCCACTCAAAACCAAATTTCATCAATTCCACATCATCGGAGCGGATTCGTTTTAAAACTTTGGATTTTACCTTATACCGTTTTAAAAAGCTGCTTTGAAATAAAAAATCACGAAATTGATCGATATTATATGTGGCCATAAACGCCATCTTCGCCCTGGGTCCTTCCGGCCCCTGGGAACCCCAGGGGTCTGTTTGGAACAACCGCTTCAACTCTGACCAGCGGGCGGTCATTTTGTTATATATCACAGCATCTTGGTCTTTTGACCATGTTTGGGTTGTCCACTCTGTTTCTTCATGCTGGCCCAAACAAAAATCAGGCGGTTTGAAAAAATAAATAGGCGCTGTTTTGTCCTGTTCGGCATCATAAAAAACGCCCTGTTCCACAGGAAATGTACGGCATGTATCGGGACGATCCGGGTAAACGGTACAACCGGACGTATCTAAAAAAGGGCAGGTTTTCTCCGAATTGTCTGACATGGTTAAAAGGACTTCAGGGAAAAAACTTGAGGGCCTCAAAACAATATCCACGTATTTATCCAGAAAGTGATCGGAAGTCATATTTAATTGGTTTTTTAAACGAATAACGTCATAAGGATACAAAAACAGGTTGATATTACGACAGCATCGATTAAAACAGGTAATCCCCGGGTAACATTGAAATTTAAAGCTGTCACTCTTTTCAAGTCTTCTGCCGGGCAGTTTGCCGATATCTTCAGTCTCTATATATTTCACAATTTTCCCAATATCGTATTAGGTTAGTTCTTGGAATCGAATCGGTTTCAAGGGAGCTTCAGGTATGATTAAATTTTTGACTGAAAGCTGTCTGAGTGAATTAGGGATCGTTTTGAAAGAACCATCGGCGATTTAATTTTATGGATGAAACTCTCTGTTAAAGCAGAGATCTTTATTAATAATCCAGGCCGGTTCTTTCATTACGAGCCTTTATTCACGAGTTCTTTCAGCGAAAATTTAATTGTACCTGAAGCGGCAATGTTTAAAAAAAGCTAACGTGTTGCCAATTACTTATCACCCATTACCTTTCACCAAACGTTACGATCATCTGCGCAACGGTCATTTTAATCTTTTGCGTCATCCCCACTGCCTGTCTCATCTCCTTTTCCAACGCTGCCATTTGCATGTAATAGGGGGTTCGGTCAAACTTAAAACGCTTCTTTCCATGACATTTCATAGCAAAAGTGCCACAACCCGGAGAATTTAATATGCCCTGGTCGGGCCTCCGGAGTTCATGGGGAATACCGTGCAATCTGCATATCATGGGCCGATACGGATACAGGATACAAAGGCTCCCAAAATTGACCGGGCACATCTGTTGTACAGGCGTTCCCTTCTCATCGGCTTCATCGGTTTTCCGGCACACGGCCAAAGACCTTTGTTTCACTTCGACCTGTTTCTTATTTTCAAGACCATGAAACCCTTCCTTGATATAGAGGTATTCAATAAGTGTATGGTGATAGAAGCGGGTTAGGCAGCAGTTATCCTCACAGCCCTTGCAGTTGAAGCCATAATAGTCGGCGGCCTCCTGGTATTTTTGATCCATGGATGCAAATATCTTTTTTAGACGCTTTAAAAAAGGTGCAAAGGTATGAGGCTGGATTCGGGATAACTGATACGGGGTAACGGTCGGCAAACCCATCATTCAAGTAACGTTTATACCAGAGGCGAAGGGAAAAAGATGGTCGAATACAAATCGAGCGCACGCCGGTCCGTTAAACTGGCGATAAAATCACAAACGCACCTTTCCCTGGATTGGCTGCTGTGGTTGCACTTCGACATTTCCATAGCCGCAAGTTCTTTCTGAAGTAATATTTCGTTATTAAGAAAAAAGGTGTAAAGTTCGGTCAGAATCCGTCTGGCCTTGGTAAATTCGCTATGAACCCGGGGGGAACGATAGACATTTTCATAAAGGAATTGCCTCAGTTCGGTCATGGCGTTAAAAACTTCATCGCTCATGTTTAAATACAGCGTACCATCTTGAGGTTTGCTGTTAGAAATCAAATCCTTGATCATGGCCGTAGCACGCTCGGAATGAGTGTGACCGAGAACTTTTTCGCAGGTTTTCGGAACTTGATCGGCATTGATAACACCACTCTTGATGGCATCATCCAGATCATGATTCAAGTAAGCCATAATATCGGCAATTCGAACGATGCTTCCTTCAACAGTACATGCCATTTCGGCGGGGTCGTCGGGAATAATCTTTCCATATCCTTTGGAATGCTTTAAAATCCCGTCGCGAACCTCATACGTAAGATTTAGCCCTTTACCGTTTTGTTCCAAAATATCAACAATACGCAAGCTCTGTTTGTGATGTGAAAAATCCGGTGAATAAATTTCTTTAAGCGCCATCTCACCACCGTGACCAAAAGGTGGATGACCGAGATCATGTGCAAGGGCAATGGCCTCAACGAGATCCTCGTTCAGGCGCATGGCGCGCGCTATGGTTCTTGCAATTTCAGAGACTTCTAATGTATGTGTTAAGCGTGTTCGATAATGATCTCCCATGGGAGACAGGAAAACCTGGGTTTTGCGTTTTAACCGCCTGAAGGCGGTTGAGTAGACAATTCGATCGCGATCCAGCTGGAATGCGGTACGAACAGAACAGGCTTTTTCGTCTCTCTGACGGCCTTGGGATTTGGAACTTAAACATCCAAAAGGAGCGATAAAGCCTTTTTCCCGTTTTTCGAAATCTTCACGTATTGACATATGACAAACTGCTTAACCCCTATTGATAACAAACAAAAATAAAATTATAACATACAATATTTATTCGGTATTTATTTTTTCCTAATATTTTTATATCATCATTGCTATTGAATCTTAAATGTCAAGGCGAATTTATTCATATGCTAACTCAATTGTAAAGATATATCTGAAATTTAAAATGCCTACTAAGGTTGTAACGGTAAGTTATAAGTATTATACTTTACAACGTTAAAACCAATTATTACTTTTGGCGGCCGTATGCAAGGACATCACCTCATTCTCGGCGAACTGGTCGATTTTATCACCGGTGAAACCATCCGAGACACACACGACGAAAGATATAAACAAAATCTGGCCCGTATGTTAGTAAACCAAAAAGGGTTCACAAAAAAAGAAATCAAACCCCGTCGTGAACTCCGGGTATCTGCCGGAAAAAAGCATGCGATGATAAAGATCGATTTTGTGATTAATGTGTCAGGCAAAACGGGTATGATCATCAAGTACGGTCCTGGTTCCTTGGTCACCCGGCAGCGGCCGGCGCTGGCGGTATCAAGACTTGTGACGCCATACCAGGTTCCGATCGTTGTTGTGACAAACGGTAAGGACGCTGACATTTTGGAGGGAAAAACCGGTGAGGTGGTTGCCCAGGGTCTTCAGTCGATCCCGTCCAAGGTCGATCTCGTTGAAAAGATAGCCGCAACGAATCTTAATCGGATCTCTGCCGAACAGGCTGAAATTGAATCGAGAATCGTCTATGCCTATGAAGTCGACGGCAGCTGTCCGTGTGATGATACCATATGCAGGTTGTAACTTTGTATTAGGGAATATTCTTTATTGAATGTTCATTTTAGAAAATAGGAATTGGGAATTAGAAAATAGATCACCGCAAATGGATTCAAATGATGTTAGAAGATGAGTAAGTCTTGAAAAACAGTAAGTTAAGAAGGATATAAGGTCGGAGACTCTAGGATATGCCAACCTTCTTACCTTCTTGCTCCTCACTTTCTTACTTTCTTATTTTTCAAAATATTTGTGTTTATTTTTGTTCATCCCCTGCCCGCCATCGCTCTCGCTCAGGCGAGGCGGGCGGGGTGGTTTCCCTATCCTCTTTCCTATTTTCTCTTTCCTTTATCTAACTTAAAGATTAGGGGCCTTCATAAAAATATGGACTATGAATATTTCATGAAAAAAGCGTTGGACCAGGCAAGGAAAGCGTTAGATGCCGGAGAATTCCCTGTCGGATGTGTTTTGGTCCATCAGAACCGGATCCTTGCAACAGGCGCCAGAAAAGGCACAATGGGACATTCCCCAAATGAAATCGACCACGCGGAAATGATTGCACTTAAGCGTCTGGCAGATATGGATATAAATGCAGACAAAAAGAGGATTGTCCTCTTTACAACCATGGAGCCCTGCCTGATGTGCCTGGGGGCATTGATTTTAAGTGGTATCAGCGAAATTGTATACGCATACGAAGATGTAATGGGTGGGGGCATAAATTGTGATTTGACAAAACTGCCACCTTTATACACGAATAATCCAATTTCAATTGTACCCAATATTTTACGCCAAAACAGTCTGGAACTTTTTAAGGCTTTTTTCAACACTCCGGAAAATTCCTACTGGAAGGGAAGCCTCTTGGCCGAATATACACTCGGGCAGTCATAAATCTCAAGAAGGTCAATACCTTAATTTTGATTGAAAATTAATGAAAATTTTTATAGTCCTTAATTGAAGCTGGTTTAAACAACACCATAACATCATACATTTTACCCAAATGGTGAACCCGCCTGCCTCTGCGAGGCACGAGCGGGCAGGTCGGATGATGATTTTCTTTTTTCTCATCAATTTTCACCCTGAAGGGCGGGTTGGAGGCTTTCATTTGCCTCGTTATTAAGGGTTCGCAATCGCAGACGATGGCCTCGTCCTTAAGTGCCCTACAGATGAAAGCCTCCGACTCGTTCAAGATTCAGGTAATAGTGATTGTCAAAAATATGTTATTTCAATGGAGCGGCTTTCGTTTTATTTTCTTGCATTTTTTTCTTGCATTTATTAATAATGTTATATATTTCAGATTTTACTCCCGACCCGAGTGATGGATAACATGTAATACTCAGGAATATGGGATTGGAAAAAATTATTGTTACCATTTTTTAGTTTTGTTCAAAGTCAACAAATTATAGCTAAGGAGGTGCGGGTATAGCTATTTCGAAACATGCAAATAGGTCCAGAGGAAATAGAATAAATATTAATAGGAATATAAGGGCAAAAGAGGTCAGAGTAATCGACCCTGACGGAAATCAGATTGGTGTAATCCCGACCTACAAAGCCATCGCCGTTGCCAATGATTTTGGCCTTGACTTGGTGGAAATTTCTCCAAACGCAACCCCCCCTGTTTGTAAAATAATGGATTATGGTCGCTACAAGTATGAAGCAACCAAGAAAAAACAGGAGGCAAAAAAGAAACAAACCACATTTCAGCTCAAGGAAATAAAAATCCGCCCCAAGACTGGCGAACATGATCTAAATACCAAGGTCAATCATATTAAAAAGTTCCTTGATAGAAAGGACAAAGTCAAAGTCACCGTCATTTTCAGGGGACGAGAAATTACGCTCACCAATCTGGGCAGAGAATTGCTGAAAAAGATTGTTCAAGACACTGAAGAAATTGCAATAGTCGAACAGCCCCCCAAATTTGAAGGTCGCACAATGGTTATGGTTCTGGCACCGAAACCATTTTCAAAATAATTATGCCCTGATACTTCATTATCCATGAGATTAAACACCTTTTATTATACAACAATCATCTAAAAATTGTTGATGACGTCGTAAAAAGTTATTTATATGCCTTTTTCATAATGATACATTGTTAAAATTATTTTCTGTGAAGATGGCGTGGGCTGGAATCCGACATGGTTCACGCCATCTATTTTTTAATATTACCGGAAAGGACTCAAGATGCCAAAAATAAAAACAAATAGAGCTGCTGCAAAGCGTTTTAAAAAAACAGGAACCGGAAAATTCGTTTTTTCGAAATCACATGCAAGTCATATTTTAACCAAAAAAACCACAAAGCGTAAACGTGGTTTAAGGCAAAGTCAAATCATTGACAAAACCAATATGAAAGCACTTAAACTGCTGCTTCCCAATGGATAGTGGATTTGAATAGGGGTTTAGGAGAAAATTTATGCGAGTTAAAAGAGGTTTTAAAGCAAGAAGACGCAGAAAAAAGGTCTTGAAATTAGCCAAAGGGTTTCGTGGCGGCCGCAGTAAATTATTCCGCACAGCAGCGGACGCTGTTGATAAGGCACTCATGTATGCATACCGGGATCGCAGAGTGCGAAAGCGTGACTTTAGAAAGCTCTGGATCGCCAGGATTAATGCTGCGGCACGCATGAACAATCTGTCTTACAGCAAATTCATTCACGGGTTGAAACTTGCCGGTGTTGAGTTGGACCGAAAAGTGTTGGCCGAATTGGCAATATCGGACCCTTCGGGCTTTAGCCAAATTGCCGGTCTGGCCTCGGAACAATTGTGATCATAACCCGGATCAGCCTATCATATGGATGCAAAATTTGAGTACGAATTTTCCAACTAAAAATATTTGCCACTAAGGCACAAAGGATATATTTATTATTCTTTTTTAGTGCCTTAGTGGCAGAATGGAAAAAGTTTTGCCATAAAATGCACAAAAATAATTATTAAGATACTAAGGAACAGGCAGAACTACATTGGAGAAAACCATTGAACAGATTCACCAAGATGCAGTAAAGGAACTTGAATCTGCTTCCGATGCAGAAAGTATCAAGGCCATTTCTATCCACTACCTGGGTCGAAAAGGAGCGGTAACCCAATTTTTAAGAAACATTTCTAACCTACCCGAAGACATCAGACCGGAAGCCGGGAAAAAAGCAAACGAAACAAAAAAAAGTCTCGACGTATTATTCAAAAACGCTCTGAAAGCGCTTGATTCATCCTCTTGGAAAACCGACGGCCAGATTGATGTTTCACTCCCTGGAAGAGTGACGCCACGAGGGTCTTTGCATCCCATCACCCAGATTACCCAGAAAATTTGCGACATTTTTGTCCGGCTGGGTTTTGACGTTGCTGAAGGACCTGAGATTGAAACCGATTATTATAACTTTGAAGCGCTGAATATTCCCCAAAATCACCCGGCAAGGGACATGCAGGACACGTTTTATATATCCAAAAACATTGTTTTAAGAACCCACACCTCACCGACCCAGCCCCGAATAATGGAAAAGCAGAATCCTCCGGTGAGGATTGTTGCACCCGGTAAGGTCTATCGATGTGATTCCGACTTGACACACACCCCTATGTTTCATCAGGTTGAAGGGCTTCTGGTTGATAAAAGTATATCCTTCGGGGATCTTAAAGGCATATTGACGACCTTTGTCCATCAAATGTTTGATCCGGAAACCAGTCTCAGATTTCGACCCAGCTTTTTCCCTTTTACCGAACCCAGTGCCGAAGTCGATATCCGATGCGTTATATGCAAGGGCGAGGGCTGCCGGGTATGCTCAAAAACCGGCTGGCTGGAAGTTCTGGGTTCCGGCATGGTTCATCCGGCTGTTTTTGAAAACGTTGGATACGATACAACCCAATATACCGGATTTGCTTTCGGAATGGGAGTGGAACGGATTGCCATGTTGAAATACGGTATTGATGATATCCGAAAGTATTTTGAAAATGATCTAAGATTTTTAAGGCAGTTTTAATATGAAGGTCAGTCTAAGCTGGTTAAAAGAGTATGTTGGCATTAACCTGGATGCAAATGATCTGGCTGATGCGCTCACCATGGCCGGACTTGAAGTTGAGGCGGTTTCGGACCGATATGATTATTTGAACAGTGTTCATGTCGGCCGGATCGTCAATATCGATCCCCATCCAAATTCTGATAAGTTGAAACTCTGTAGCGTAGATGTCGGTACAGATATCATTTCTGTTGTTTGTGGGGCACCCAATGTCAAAACTGATATGCTTGCACCGTGCGCCATTCCAGGGACCTGTTTCCCAAAAGGAAAAGTTCTTGAAAAAAGTATTATCCGTGGAGAAACCTCGGAAGGGATGCTCTGCAGCGAACTCGAATTGGGACTCGGCAGCAACGGCCAAGGTATTATGGAGCTGAGCGACAATCTATCGGCAGGCGATTCACTGAATAAGGCTCTGGGACTGTCAGACCCGGTATTGGAAATCGACCTGACGCCCAACAGACCGGACTGCCTCAGTATCATCGGAACAGCTCGCGAAATTGCCGCAATTGAAAATAAACGGGTAACATATCCTGAAATTGATCTGCCGGAATCCATAGGTGATATTACCAATCACACTTCAGTGACAATAATGGCCCCCGATCTTTGTCCGAGATATGCCGCCAGTCTTATTTTCGATGTTACTGTTGGTCCCTCCCCTTTTTGGCTTCAGGACCGCTTGGTTTCGGTAGGTTTAAAACCGATCAACAATATTGTGGATATTACCAACTTCGTGATGATGGAAACCGGCCAGCCGCTGCATGCCTTTGACTTTGACCATCTTGCTGAAAACCGGATTGTGGTGCGAGCGGCTCAGGAAAACGAAACCTTTATAACCTTAGACGGGAAAGAACGCCGCCTTGATCCGGAAATGCTCATGATTTGCGATGGGAAAAAACCGGTGGCAATGGCAGGCGTCATGGGCGGGCTGAATTCAGAAATTGAAGATACCACAACAAATATTCTTCTTGAAAGCGCGTATTTTGATCCGGTTTGCATTCGAAAAACGTCTAAAAAAACGGGCCTGAACACAGATGCATCCCACCGTTTCGAACGTGGCGTGGACCCAAACGGAACCATCACTGCATTAAATCGGGCAACACAACTCATTGCTGAAATCAGCGGCGGCAAATGTGTTAAAGGGGTCATCGATGAATATCCGCTTCCCTTTTCTGAAACAACCATTGATATAAGTACCCGGCGCTTAAACCGGCACCTGGGCACCCGGCTGGATACCGTTGCCATAGAAAAATATTTAAAGTCGATTGAATTTGAAGTTAAAAAAATGGACGAGGACAAACTTCAGGTCACGCCTCTCTCATGCAGAGTCGATATCAGAAGATTTGAAGATATTTCGGAAGAAATTGCCCGACTATTCGGCTACAATAATATCGAAACAACGTTTCCACTGATACCTGCCGAAGCCAGACATCCCGACAAAAAAATTGATTTAAGGGACCGAACAAAAGTCCTGATGACCGGCCTGGGATTCAGTGAGGCCATAAATTACAGTTTTATCAGCAAACAGTCTTGCGATAACCTCGAACTTCCTCCGGATGATCCCAAAAGAAAGATGGTGGACATCCTCAATCCGATCTCTGAAGATCAGGCGGTTATGCGAACATCTCTCATCCCGGGTCTTCTTGAAACGATGAAACTCAATATATCGGTACAAAATAAAAATCTTAAGCTTTTTGAAATCGGCAATGTCTTTTTTCACACAGGCCAAAAGGACAATCAGCCTGATGAAGTTGAAATGCTGGCAGGGCTCTGGACAGGAACCAGAATCGATTCGGCATGGTCCTCCAAGGAGACCAATTGTGATTTTTTTGATACAAAAGGTGTGCTTGAAGAGCTCTTAAGAAACCTTGGAATTGAAAAGACAGCCTTTACACGGATGCCGCCGGAATTATGTTCATATACAACCCCTGGATTTACGGCACGAATTCTTGATGAAAATGAACCGATAGGCCTTGTGGGAGAGGTCCATCCTAAAGCACTTCGAAATTACGATTTGAAGCAAACGGCATTTATCTTTGAGCTTAATTTCGACCGGCTCATTCAATCGGTTCCGGACAAGAAATCCGCCCGTCCCATCCCAAAATTTCCGGCGACATCAAGGGACATCACACTTATCATTGACAATGCTATTGAAACGTATAAAATTATAGAAACCGTCGAAATGCTCCAAGAAAAACTGGTGGAACATTTATATCTGTTTGATGTTTTTAGCGGGGGTCCGATTCCAAAAGGGAAAAAAAGTGTATCCTTTAGAATAACCTATAGATCTTCAGAAGAAACCTTGGAAGATAACAGGGTCAACCGTATTCACAAAACCATTACAAACCAGCTCATAAAAACGTTTGATGCAACCTTGCCGGCCGAATAATTTTACCTTAACTGAGCGTTTCAAAAAGTGACAGGAATATAAAAATAATACACAGGTTAAGTGGTTCAGGGTTCAATGTTCACGGTTTAGCAGCGACAACATCCCAACGTAAAAGGAGTTATAAAAATTCAGCAACACTTATCGGTTCACCCAATGGATGATTGCCGCAACTGGCTATAATCAGACCGAAATGAGCAGTAACGGAATGTCTTTTACAATCTTGAACGTTGAATTGGGAACCCGGAACCGATCCGTTTAGATATTAATTACAGATAACAAGCCATCTTAAAAATACATTGCTAAAATCGCTAATAGGTCTTTGTTAAAGCATTAAAATGCAGAACAATACACCCTATCAAAAAGAATTGCCGGACAAACTTTACTTTAAAGTTGGAGAAGTCAGCACGATTGTCGGCGTACCGGCATATGTTCTAAGATTTTGGGAGTCTGAGTTTAACAAAATAAATCCCAAAAGAACCCCCTCTGGCCAGAGATTGTATAGGAAAAAAGATGTAGAGCTGATTATATGGATCAAGCATCTCTTATATGAAAAAAAATTCACCATTGAGGGCGCCAAACAACGATTAAAAAAGAAACCCACTGTACAAAGGGAAAAACCTCCTACCGACATTCTCCAAGAAATCTGCACCGAACTTCAACAAATCCGCGATCTTTTAACCTGATCCGTCTCTCATCTTTACCTTTAAAATTATTATTGAAAAATATTGACAATACATATCTTATGTAATAGTTTTGCGTTTATGGATGGGCGGGCATAACTCAGTGGTAGAGTACAAGCTTCCCAAGCTTGGAGTCGCGAGTTCAAATCTCGTTGCCCGCTCCATTGAAGGTCGCCTTTTCATGATAAAGGTTGCTGAGTGTAGATTCTGGCAATGTAGGTGTGATTTGGATTTAATTTTTCTCGCATGGGTAATTAAATGAACAGGTAAAGTTTTTCAATCCACCAATAGATCTACCTGTATGAGAAGAAACGGGCGACAGCCCGTTTTTGTTTTTTTTATGGTGTGCGAGTCGAAAGATTATTGAAAATGAAAAGAGGAAAAAAGGGCCATAAAAAACCGAAAGACAAAAGCCGGAAACAAAATAATTGGTCACCGGATAATATGAAAAAAATGATTGCCCAAACAAAAGATTTATTAGATCCACTGTGTGAGGCCGAGGGGATGGAACTGGTGCACCTGGAGTGCCAACGTGAAGCCGGAGGTAGAATACTTCGTCTTTATATCGACAAACCCGGTGGGGTGACCTTGGATGATTGCATATATATCAGTCGTCAATCGAGTGACATGTTAGATGTATATCTCGAAGACACGGGATCGTTCAATCTTGAAGTCTCATCGCCGGGACAGAATCGGCCGCTGGGAAAAAAGCGAGACTTTGACAGATTCAAAGGAAGCCGGGTAAATATCAGAACCACCCCGTCTGTTGGCGGTAAAAAGAAAATTAATGGTATTCTGCTGGGCATATCAGAAGATGTGGTAAAAATTTCCATCGATGATCAAATAGTGGATATTCCGTATCATGAAATTGTAACAGCCAGGCTTGCAGGTAACATCCTTAACCCGGATATTTCATGATTGAAAGTAAAAAACTTAGATCCAGACGCCGCCCCGGAGGGGCTCTGCCCTGGCGGAAAGACCAGATTTTCAGTGACCGAATAAATAATAGTGGAGACAACGGATGTTTATATCAGACATAAAGCGCGTCGTCGATCAGGTGAGTCGAGACAAGGGCATTAACCGTGAGATTTTAATCAAGGCTCTTGAGGAGGCTTTAGTATCTGCTGCGAGGAAAAAATTTGGGAGCAGCGTCGATATTGAAGTTCAATACAATGAATCGACCGGCGAAATAGAGGTCTTCCAGTTTAAAGATGTTGCCGAAATCGTTACAGAACCTGACCTGCAAATCAGCATGAAAGAGGGACGAAAGCTGGATCCGGAATGTGAAGTCGGCGATAGCCTCGGGACAAAAATGGACACTTCCACCTTCGGGCGCATCGCTGCTCAGTCTGCCAAGCAGGTCATTATACAGAAAATGAAAGATGCTGAAAGAGATGCCGTCTATTCCAGCTTTATTGACAGAAAGGGTGAAATCATCAACGGAATCGTTCAGCGTTTTGATCGGAACGATATTATCGTTAATCTTGGGCATACAGAAGGAATCCTTCCAACTCGAGAACAGATCCCAAAGGAATCCTACCGTCGGGGCGATCGCATCAGGGCATACATTGTTGATGTCCTATACGACACACGCGGTCCGCAAATTGTTCTTTCCAGAACGCATCCTGACTTTTTAATCGCCCTTTTTAAAACAGAGGTGCCGGAAATAAACGAGGGGATCGTCACCATTATCGGGGCCACACGTGAACCCGGGATACGGGCAAAATTTGCAGTAGCTTCAAACGATTCTGATATAGATCCCGTTGGCGCTTGCGTCGGAATGAAAGGCAGCCGTGTACAAAACGTTGTGCAGGAACTCAGAGGTGAAAAAATAGATATTATTCCATATCATATTGATCCTGCAAGATTTGTGTGCAATGCACTTTCACCTGCGGAAATTTCAAGGGTTATCATAGACGAAGAGAATCGTTCCATGGAAGTCATCGTTCCTGATGAATTTCTTTCAATAGCCATTGGGAAAAAAGGACAGAATGTGCGACTGGCTTCAAAGTTGACCAAATGGCACCTCGATGTCATTAGTGAAACACGTTACAGCGAAGCCATGCAGGACGGATATGATTCTTTGGTATCACTGCCGGATCTTGGAATCAGTCTGGCGGATGCATTGTATGAAAAAGGCTTTTTTTCTGCATATGAACTTAGCGAAGCCTCTGTAGAAGATCTGACTCAAATAAGAGATGTTGATGAAGAAAAAGCCATCCAACTGATTGAGGCTGCAAAAAAGTATCTATTAAGCAAAGATAAAGGCGATGGAACATCCAAAGAAGCTATACCGGAAGAAGAAGATGGGCACAGTGAGATATCGGAGGTATCGGATTCTCCCAAAGCCTCTGAAGACCCGACCGGCAGCGATGAGGACAATGAGATATCGGAGGTATCGGATTCTCCCAAAGCCTCTGAAGACCCGACCGGCAGCGATGAGGATGTGTCCAAGCAAACGATATTATCGGACGATAAAGAAAAAGATTCTGCTGAACAATAAAATAATCATCCGGACAAATAAATCGTTAGACAAAAATAAAGAACATCAAATAAAGAAAAAAACTCTGTTTGAAGATGACAACCCAATGAATGTCAGGGGATAGAAAACCAACACACACAACAGGCTACAAATAAATAACTTTAGGGGGGATTGGATGGCAAAGATCAGGATATATGAACTTGCCAGGGATCTTAACATGACCAATAAAATGCTTCTTGAAAAAATACGGGATATGGATATTGACGCAAAAAGCCATATGAGTTCTCTCGACGATGAAATGTTAACCCGTATCAGAGGAAAGATTCTTGGTTCGCCAGAAAAAGAAATTGAGGAAACGCGTATAAAGCCGACACTGATCAGAAGGCGTAAAAAACGTGTCCGACAAAAGCCGGTTACAATTGAAACAAGTGCTGATGCTGAGCCGGAATTGCGTCCCGAGAAGATAGAAGTTAAGGATCAAATATCTGAAAAAATTCTTGAAGACAAAGAACTGCCCCCTGAAAAGAAAGAGGTCCCTGAAATAGCGGCTGAAGAAACAGCAGGTATAGAAAAAGAAAGTGTTAAAAAAGTTGAAGCCCCTGATGAAATTATGGTAAAATCCGAAGTTTTAAAAGAAGAACCTGAGGCCGAAAAGCCGGTCGTAAAAAAACTTGAAAAACCCGCTGTTCTCAAGAAAGTAAAACCCAAAAAAGTAGCCAGAAAACGTAAAAAAGATACGCCGGCAAAGATAATAAAACTGCCGGTAGCACCTCCCCCCAAGGAAAAAGAGCCCGAGATCAAAAAAGACCTTGTCTCCGGACTCGAAGCGAAACCTACAACCAAACCAAAAACCAAAGCGAGTCCGAAAGAGGCGCCTTCCAAAGAACAAAAGAAAGAGAAGAAAAAATGGGTAAAAAAACCTGATGAAGGGGTGACGGACAGAAAGTTCTTCAAAAAGAAAATTTCCTTTCGGAAAAAGGAAGTTGTTGAGGGCGCGGATCTTTATGGCAAAGGTCGTCGAGCCCGAAAGGGACGAAAGGCAGCTAAAGGTAAAGCGTCGTTTTCTAGACAAAAGCCGTTGATTACCGTACCCAAAGCCATTAAACGCAGAATAAAGATCGATGACGCCATCGCCCTGTCCGATCTGGCAAAACGAATGGGAATAAAAGCCAATGAAATGATAAAGAAATTAATGGACTTGGGTGTCATGGCAACGGTGAATCAAGTGATAGACTTTGATACCGCCGTTCTCGTTGCCGCAGAATTTGAATATGAACTTGAAAGAGCCTCCTTTGAGGAGGAGACGGTCCTAAGGGTACAAGAAGATGATCCGGACACACTCCTTTCAAGACCCCCGGTGGTGACCATAATGGGACATGTCGATCATGGGAAAACATCACTTCTTGATATGATAAGAAAAACCAAAGTTACGGAAAATGAAGCAGGGGGTATTACACAACACATTGGCGCCTATAATGTCACAACGAGTAAAGGACAAATCGTCTTTTTGGATACCCCGGGCCATGAAGCCTTTACCGAAATGCGTTCCCGTGGTGCTAAAGTTACCGATTTGGTTATTCTGGTCGTTGCCGCTGATGACGGTGTTATGCCTCAAACCATCGAGGCGATAAACCACTCCAAGGCCGCAGAAGTTCCTATTATCGTAGCAATTAACAAAATGGACAAGCCGGATGCAGCCCCTGATCGCGTTCAGCGAGAGCTTGCCGATGTGGGAATTGTGTCTGAAGACTGGGGTGGCGATACCATCTTTGTACAGGTCTCTGCAAAAGAGAATAAAGGAATAGATGATTTGCTTGAAATGGTCCTTTTGCAGGCTGAACTGCTTGAACTTAAAGCCAATCCGGACAAACTCGCCGCGGGACACGTTGTTGAAGCCAAGCTGGATTCGGGTAGAGGCCCTGTGGCAACGATCCTGGTAAAAGAAGGAACCCTTAGAGTTCACGACCCAGTGGTCTGTGGTGTACACTATGGTAAAGTACGTGCATTACTGAACGACAGGGGACAAAATGTCACATTTGCAGCGCCCTCAACCCCGGTTGAAATCATTGGTCTTTCCGGTGTGCCCAATGCAGGAGACGAAATGATTGCATTAGCGGACGAGAGGGATGCTAAACAGGTCAGCTCGCATCGAACTCAGAAACAGCGGTCAAAAGAACTTGCTAAAACCAGCAGGTTAAGCCTTGAAAAGCTTTATGAAAAGATGCAGGAAAATGAGGTTAAAGATCTGAACATCATTATAAAGGCCGATGTGCACGGTTCCATCGAAGCCCTTTCCGATGCTTTGACCAAGCTTTCCAATGAAGAGGTCAGGATCAGTGTCATTCATTCGGCAACGGGAGCCTTGAATGAATCGGATATCTCTCTTGCTGCCGTGTCGAATGCGATCATCTTAGGCTTTAATGTACGTCCCAGCTCTAAAATTCAAATGCTTGCCCATGAAGAAAATGTCGATATACGTTTCTATAATATTATTTACAATGTGATCAAAGACGTCAAAAATGCTATCGTCGGAATGATGTCATCGACTTTTGAAGAACGGACGCTTGGCAGAGCTGAAGTGAGAGAAGTGTTCTTTGTCCCTAAAATCGGTGCCATAGCGGGTTGTTCTGTCACCGAAGGTAAAATAGAACGGGGCCAGTTCGCACGCATCCTTAGAGATTGGGTTGTTACTTATGAGGGCAAGATTTCTTCTCTTCGTCATTTCAAAGACGATGTAAAAGAGGTCCAAAGCGGTTATGAATGCGGAATTGGAATTAAAAATTATAATGATGTCAAACTTGGCGATATCATTGAATGCTACTATGTGGAAGAAATCAAACCCGAACTTGAAAAATAGTCGATGTTAAAGGCAGTGACGAGGACTGCAGCGAAAGGCAGTCCCGATGAAGCGGGATTTACGAAGCCGTCAATTTTTAATTTGCAGACTTTGAACATGTTGTGGCAGTATATTCTAACCTTAATGCAAGCATTTTTTAGTCAAATGAGAGTATCATGGTTACCGGCTTAGGAATTGTTACATTCAGGCTGCATGATTGTCATTCTTTAAAAGCCAAAAGAAAAATTGTCAAATCGATCATCGGCCAGATGCGAAACAATTTCAATGCCTCGGTTGCAGAAGTAGGATCAAACGATATATACCAACGCGCAATGATAGGATTTGCCCTGGTTGGAAATAATCGAGCGGTGATAAATTCCAAGATAGACAAAATTTTCAATCTGGTTGAAGAACTGAATCTGGCCGAAGTCATCGGCACCGAAATGGAGATCATCAATATATGAAACCGTTTGTACGATCTGACAGGGTCAGCGGTCAAATACAAAAAGTGTTGTCGGAGATACTTCTCAAAAAAATTAAAGATCCCCGTCTTGAAGCGGCTACAATTACGAGCGTGAAGATGTCACGGGATTTAAAATTTGCACGGGTGTATTTTGTTACATCCGGTGGCAAAGAAAGTATGGAAGAGGCGACTGAAGGATTTAAGAGCGCGCTTGGATATGTAAAGCGTAAACTCGCCGCCCAGTTGGGATTACGTTATATGCCGGAGCTTAGATTTTTTTACGATGACTCGTTTGACTACGGATCACACATTGATAAAATTATTAAGACTGTAAAATCAGAAGATGAATTCAATAATACAACAATTTAATAATAGTAACAAAATTTTAGTCGCTACTCATGCCCACCCTGACGGCGATGCCATCGGATCTCTGATCGCTCTGGGGCTGTCTTTAGAGGCATTGAATAAAAAAATAACCTTATATTGTGAAAGTTCCATTCCGGTGGTATATCGCTTTCTTCCGGAAGTTCATCGCGTCGTGAAGAAGATTGGCGGTTTAAATTATGATATGGCCGTTATTCTTGATTGTGGCGATTTGAGCCGGGTTGGTGAGGCTGTCTCGACCGTGGAACAGATACCGGTAATTGTGAACATCGACCATCATATTACAAATACGCGTTTTGGTCATCTTCACCTGATAGACACATCCGCTTGTGCCACCGCCGAAATCGTATACCGGCTGATAAAACAGATGGACCGCCCCTTAAATAAATCCATCGCCACCTCAATATATACCGGAATTTTAGCGGATACAGGTTCATTTCGCTTTTCAAATACCAACAGGGCAGCCTTTTCCATTTGTCAGGAAATGGTGGAAATTGGCGTCGATCCTCACGATATTGCCCAGCATGTATACGGCACATATTCTTTAAGTCGCATAAAACTTTTAAATCTTGCCCTTGACTCTATCGAACTCTCAAAAAATGGTAAACTGTCAATCATGACACTGACCAAAGAGATGTTTGATGAAACACATACACAACCCGAGGATGTTGACGGCCTTATTAATTACGCAAAAGGTATTGAGGAGGTTGAAGTCGCAGCGCTGATACAGGAGCACCATAACGGCAAAGAACAATCAAAAACGCCGAACCGGTTTCATATCAGTCTCCGTTCCGATGGGACGGTTGACGTTGCCGCCATCGCATCTTTGTTTGGTGGAGGCGGTCACTCCAGTGCTGCCGGATTTAGTATTGAATCGACACTTTCTAACATAAAATCAAGGATTTTTAGTCTGGCGGATAAAATATAACTCAGGTTAAAAGGTTCAGGGTTTAGCAGCACCAACATCTCAACGTAAAAGGAGTTATAAAGAATTCACCAACACGTACCCGTTGATTAAATTGATGATTCTTACAACTGCTTATAAACAGGACGCAATGAGCTCTATCTGAATGTCTTTCACAACATTGAACGGTGAATTCGGAACCACTCAATTTTTAAAATTTTCCCGGCCGGCTGTTCTGTACCGAGTTTCTAAAAATTGAGGGTGCAACACTTTGGATATCGTTTGGAGCCTGAATCTTAGATGCCAAATATTGAACGGCAAGAATTAAGCGGGATTATCGTTGTTGATAAACCCCCGGGAATAACCTCCGCCAAAGTGGTGGCCCGCGTTAAGAAATTACTGAAAGCAAGAAAAGCAGGACACACCGGTACACTTGATCCCTTTGCAACAGGTGTGCTTGTATGTTGTATCAATCGCGCGACAAAGCTTTCCAGATTTTTTCTGCACGGGGAAAAAAAATACGAGGCTGTTCTTCACCTTGGCGTTGAAACAGATACACAGGATTCAACGGGGACCGTTACGGCCATATGTAACACTGTAGAATTTTCTAATAAAACAATACAATCTGCATTTAGAAAGTTTGAAGGAACGATAAAGCAGCTGCCGCCGATTTTTTCGGCCCTAAAACATAAGGGGGTTCCCCTTTACAAACTTGCACGCAGCAAGAAACCGGTACAGAAACCGGCAAGACAAGTTTCCATAATAACCCTTAAGATACTTGAGGTTCATCTGCCGACCATACGTTTTGAGGTCTTTTGTTCTGCCGGAACATATATTAGAACCCTGTGCGCAGACATTGGCGCATCCTTAGGATGCGGTGGTCATCTTAAAGAACTCAGGCGCACTGAAAGCAGTGGATTTACAATTGCGGATGCTGTAACATTAGAAGAACTGGAAGATCTGACTTTTTTAAAAAAATCATCCGACCGAATCATCAACATGTCAAATGCCTTAAAGGGTATTCCGGAACATATTGCTGACAACGTTTTGGTTAAAAAAATAATGCATGGTCATATCATAACGAAAAACGATTTTATGTTTGAAACAATAAACGCATCTGAAGATTTTATCAAAATCGTCGATACCGACAAAAAGCTTGTGGCGATTCTAAAGTACTCCAACGATAAGAACAGGTATGACTATTGTTGTGTGTTCAATACGTGAATTCGTCATAACGACTATTTTAATAAAAGGAGGCAAAAAAAATTGGTCTTGACATCAAACGACAAACAGAAATTAATTGAGCAGTTTAAAGTACATGAAAGTGACACCGGCTCTCCCGAGGTACAGGTTGGCCTTTTAACACACCGTATTTCTTATTTAACCGAGCACTTAAAAACTCATAAAAAGGATCATCATTCAAGAAGAGGGCTCTTGATCCTTGTGGGCAGACGGCGCAGGCTTTTAAATTACGTTAAAAACAAAGATGTAAAACGATATCGTGCAATCATCGAAACTTTAGGCCTGCGAAGATAGATGCAAAGTATGATCGGGGGTCTTGTTCGAAAACAAATAACACAGGCTCCAGATTGCCGGATGTCCGTATTGTTCGATTAAATATAGAATAACATCAAAAACTTTACTTTCATCAGGTCATAAGTTTTATCAATTTTGCCATCAGCAATTGAACGAGCATCAATTTTAATGAAGACATATACGATGCCTTTCAATTGGACCCATTGAACCCATGAGAAATCCGTGCGAAACATTTTGACGTTTTTTATTCCCACGAATAAAGACCTTCGAGTCGGAATACAAACACGGTTTTAAAGCTGCTTGGCTTTTAGGAGACAGATTAGGAGACAGATATGGAAACTTTATTAAAAACAGAAATCAGAGGAAAAACTCTGAGTATCGAAAGCGGCAAACATGCCAAACAGGCTTCCGGTTCAGTTGTGGTTCAATATGGGGACACCGTTGTACTTGTGGCTGCAGTATCATCTCATGATGAACGGCCGATTGATTTTTTGCCGTTGACCGTTGAGTATCAGGAAAAGGGTTATGCAGCAGGCCGAATTCCCGGGAATTATTTCAGGCGTGAAATCGGCAGACCCAGCGAAAAGGAAACCCTGACCGCCCGAATTATCGATCGCCCCATTCGACCCCTCTTTCCCAAAGGATATCGATTTGAAACTCAAGTTATTGCAACGGTGCTGTCCATGGACAAGGAAAACGATCCCGACACGCTTGCAATGATTGGGGCATCTGCTGCCCTTGAAATATCAGACATTCCATTTGAAGGGCCCATTGCGTGTGTCCGTGTGGGACGGATAGACGGTCAATTTATAATCAATCCGACCGTCGACGAATATGAATATTCTGATATCAACATTATTGTCGCCGGATCAAAAACCGGTGTTGTGATGGTAGAAGGGGGTGGCGATATTGTCAGTGAATCGGATATGCTGGAAGCCATTTTTTTCGGCCATAAGTCCATGCAACCGATTATAGATATGCAGCTGAAACTTAAAGAAACCAACGGTGTACCAAAACGAACCTTCATACCGCCCCAAAGAGATGAGGCCCTTGCCGAAACCATTGAATCCAAAATATCTTCAAAGATATATGACGCCCTGGCGATACCCGAAAAAAGTAAACGTACTGCTGCCTTTCGCAATTTAAAATCGGGGTTGTTCGAAGAACTGGGAGACGCCTATGCGGACCAAAAGGGCGAAGTAAACGGCATATTTAATGACACACTGAAAAAAATTAGCCGGAACATCATCCTCAAAGAAAGACGCCGTATCGACAACAGAAAATTTGATGAAATAAGGGCCATTACTTGCGACATTGACGTATTGCCCAGACCTCACGGCAGCGCCCTCTTTACACGGGGAGAAACCCAGGTGCTCGGCGTGATGACCCTTGGATCGGGTCAGGACGAGCAGCGGGTGGAAACGTTAATCGGAGAAGAACAGAGACCCTTTATGCTCCATTACAATTTCCCACCCTATTCGGTGGGAGAAGTCAGACGTATGGGTGGACCGAGCCGAAGAGATATTGGCCATGGCGGACTGTCAACAAGAGCCATTGAGAAAGTTTTACCTTCTAAGGAAGAATTTGATTATACCATCCGGATTGTCTCGGAGGTTTTGGAATCCAACGGCTCTTCATCCATGGGTACCGTATGTTCGGGAATCCTGTCACTTATGGACGGCGGTGTTCCCATTAAAGCCCCGGTTTCAGGTATTGCTATGGGACTTGTAAAAGAAGGAGACGATGTCGTGGTCCTTTCCGATATCCTCGGAGATGAGGATCATACCGGCGACATGGACTTCAAAGTTGCCGGAACAAAGGACGGCATTACCGCGCTTCAGATGGATATCAAGATTCATGAACTTTCCAGGGATATCATGGAAAAGGCACTGGAACAGGCCCGTGTCGGCCGGCTTTTTATCCTTGAAAAAATGATAGAGGCCATTAAGGAACCTCGCAAGCAAATCTCCCCTTATGCGCCCAAAATAATCACCATCAAGATTAATCCGGATAAAATCCGTGAAATCATCGGTCCCGGCGGTAAAGTCATCAGAGCAATTCAGGCTGAAACCAACACGAGAATCGAAATAGATGATTTGGGTATCGTTAAAATCGCTGCTGTCTCCAAAGAAGAAGGTGACGCTGCTTTAAATATGGTCAAAGAAATTATCGTTGAACCTGAAGTCGGCAAAATTTACGAAGGAACCGTCGTAAAGATCATGGATTTTGGCGCCTTTGTCCAGATACTTCCCAACGTAGACGGTCTTGTGCATATTTCACAACTTGCCGCACACCGTGTAAATAAGGTGACGGATATCGTTAAGGAGGGAGATCAAATTAAAGTCAAAGTCCTTGAAATTAGCAGAGATGGAAAAATCCGCCTGAGTTACAAAGATGCTTTGGAGGAAGAAAAATAAACAAAAAAATGGACCATAGCGTAAACAAAACCATCCTTGCGAACGGTATCAAGGTTATCACCAGAAAAATGTCACATCTTCGTTCCGTATCCATGGGGGTATGGGTCAATGTCGGCGCCCGTGACGAATCTCTTTCGGAAAGCGGCCTTTCACATTTTATTGAACACATGATCTTTAAAGGAACCAAAAAAAGAACGGCCTTTCAGATCGCCAAGGAATTCGATGCCATCGGCGGACATACAAACGCTTTTACAAGTACTGAAAATACATGCTATCATGCAAAAGTGATGGACACCCACCTGGACACCATGGTCGATATTCTATCGGATGTCTTCTTAAACTCTGTGTTCGATGATAAAGAAATCGAAAACGAACGTGCGGTGATTCTCCAGGAAATCGGAATGGCGGAAGACAACCCGGATGAATATATTCACATCCTTTCAGGAATGAATTTCTGGGGTAAAAATTCTCTGGGCCGCTCTGTTCTCGGGAGTCGTGAAAACATAAAAAGTTTTAATTCAGACGCCATTAAAAAGTTCTTCCATCGCTTCTATCAACCTGAACGCATTGTTGTTTCAGCAGCAGGCAACCTGGACCACAACCACTTTATGGATATTGCCGGCCCGGCATTCGAATCGATTCAACCGGGCAATGATTTATCCGGGCGAATCACCCCTGATGAACACTGCAAGGTGGACATTCACTTCAAAGATTTAGAGCAGGTTCATATCTGTCTGGGAACCAAAGGAATGTCAATAACCGACCCGCGACGATACACATTTTCACTGTTAAATACCATTTTAGGAGGAAACATGAGTTCAAGACTGTTTCAGGAAGTCCGTGAAAAAAGAGGGCTTGCCTACTCGGTTTACTCCTATGCATCATCTTTTGTCGATACAGGGATGTTCGGCGCCTATGCCGGCGTATCTTCTAAAAATATGGAAAAATCCGTACGAGTCATTCTAAAAGAAATCTCCAAAATCAGAGAAATGCGGGTCGATTCAAACGAATTGCGTTATGCCAAAGAATTTACAAAAGGCAACCTCATGCTTGCCTCGGAAAGTAATGACAATCAGATGGTTCGCGTGGCACAGAATGAGACGCACTTCGGACGTTACATTCCCTTGGAAGACATCATAAACAACGTTGAAGCCGTCACCGAAGATGACATTCTGGAACTTGCTGAAAGCCTTTTTAAAAATAATCGTTTTGCGCTGACCCTGTTAGGGCCTGTTACCGATAAACATGTATTTGATGATATTTTGCCTGTGCAATTTAATATCTCGGAAACTCTACAACAAACTGTAAATAAATAATTTACCGGGGCTTGGTTTTCCCGCCTCATATATGGAGTAATGGAATGATGGAGTAGTGGCGTATTGATTTCTAAAGGAATTCTATTATTTATGATTTTTCACTACTCGGTCAAGACAGATTTTATCAATATTCCACATACCCATTTTACCCAAAACCCATTACTCCATTATTCCATTAATCCAACAATCCAATTGTGAGCAAAGCGAACTAACTTATGGATCTTCCCCCTTTTATAAAATTTCTTCGTCTACGACCAGAGTCGGATGCAGATATCCTCCTGCCCCGTTATATGACACCCAAGGCTGCCGGAATGGACATATGTGCCGCCATTGAAAAAGACCTTGTACTGGAAAAAGGTGCGGTTGCGTTGATATCTACCGGTTTTGCCGTGGCTATTCCCGAAGGATTTGAAATACAAATTCGTCCCCGAAGCGGGCTGGCCGTAAACCATGGGATAGGAATTATTAATTCCCCGGGAACCATAGATGCCGATTATCGGGGAGAAGTAAAAATTGCGGTTATAAATCTTGGTGGAAAAAAATATACGGTTAAACGCGGTGACAGGATTGCCCAGATGGTCATTAAACGGGTCTACCAGGCGAGGCTGAAAGTTGTGGAGCAACTCGATGAAACCGACAGGAACAGCGGTGGATTCGGACATACAGGGCGTTAAGATGACAGATAATATTGCTTCAGAACAGTTTCAAGTTAAGCCCGATTATAATCTTGGGGTATGTATTTTGGCCAGCGGGAGTAAAGGAAATGCCGTTTTTATTTCCAGCGGCGATACCTCATTGTTGATTGATGCCGGCCTTTCCGGCATCGAGATCGAACGCCGGTTAAAATCAAGAGGGCTGGATCCGAAAAACCTTGATGCGATCCTGGTATCTCACGAGCATTCCGACCACATCCAGGGTGTCGGCGTTCTTTCACGCCGTTATAAGCTCCCGGTCTATATCAATTCAAAAACACGAAAAGCCGCCGTCTCCCAGCTCGGGAACCTCTACGATTCTAAAAATTTTGAGTGTGGATCAACGTTCACCATCAATGACCTGTCCATCCATCCTTTTTCCATATCCCATGATGCCAAAGATCCATGCGGGTTTACGGTCAATCAGAACGGAACTAAAATCGGAATTGCCACCGATCTTGGCATTGCGACCTCCATGGTCAAAGCGCATCTGAAAGGGTGCACACTATTGATCCTTGAGGCCAACCACGATGAAAAGATGCTGATCAACGGTCCCTATCCATGGCCCGTCAAGCAACGTGTAAAAAGCAGAATCGGCCACCTCTCCAACGAGGAATCTAAAGCCCTTTTAAATGAACTGCAGCATGACGGACTAAAGCATGTTATGCTGGCCCACCTCAGTGAAACCAACAATACGCCCCAAAAAGCCTTCAATGAAGTCGGACAGGCTTTAACCCGCTGTGAACCGCGCCTTTATGTCGCATCCCAGAATGAATGCGGAGCGTTATTACTCCTTAAATAATTCAGGGGTCGGAAAATGCACAGATTTCATACAGAACCGACATTCTATCTTCAATGCTGTTTATCGCTCTGTCTGGATTTTTATGTTCATCGAATTTTTTATGATATCAGTAGGATATCCAGATGGGTGCCAGTTGTTGATTTTGTTGAATAAGGGAAACGGTTATTTCCCATTAATCCTGTTCCTCAACTTACCGGAACATTTAAAGGTGACAACCTTTCTCGGTTCCAGCATCATATCATCTCCAGTAGCCGGATTCCTGCCTTTACGTTCTTTCTTTTCCTTTACACAAAACTTGCCGAATCCCGAAACCAATACATCTTCTCCGGATTCCAGTGTTTTTTTGATGACTTCAAGAAGGGTTTCTACAATTTCTAATGATCTGTTCTTGGGAAATCCGGTCTGATTCTGGATTGACTCTACAATCTGAATTTTTGTAAGGGTCATAGATAGGTGCTCCTTATGTAATAATAGATTGGAATTATATGTGATTTATCTCAATTATAATTATGATTGTCAATCGTAAAGGCTTATTTGCTACAATGTTTTAATTTTTACAATACTCTTGACACGTTGGCTTAAATATTTAAAAAAACAAATGATTCTAAAATTATTGCTTCACCCCTATTAAAGGGAGAGCTTATGTAATAAATACCGGAACCCCATTTCTTCAATTCAAAATTCACCTTTTGAGATAAAATTAAAACACATATCGCTTGATTAAAATATTACAATGTAATAGCGATGACTATGGTTTAAATTTTTAAAGATAAGGTATTAAGGTTTTACTGCATTAAATGTTGTCTGATTATAATTCTGAAATTATAGAAGTAATTTCTTAGGGGTGTTTGACGTTATAATTTCCATAGGAATATTTTTTACTATTAAAGGGAGGTCTACATGGGTGTGGTTACAATTTCCAGAGGTTCATATAGTAAGGGAAAAGAGATTGCTGAAAAACTCGCTCAAAAGTTAGGGTATGACTGCATTTCAAGAGAGATTCTCTTGAAAGCTTCAGACCAATTCAATGTAAAAGAAGCAAAGCTTATCCGAGCGCTCCATGATGCGCCCTCTTTTTTTGGTCGTTTCAAACATGGAAAAGAAAAGTATACCGCCTTCATTCACGAAGTTTTTTTAAGGTATATCCAAAAAGACAACGTCATCTATCATGGACTGGCAGGGCAATATTTTGCCAGAGGAATCCCAAACACTCTAAAAGTTAGAATCAACTCAACTTTAGAGGAAAGAATAAAGGAGGAAATGAGACGCGAGAACATTTCCGAAGAAAAGGCACGTTACCTCTTGATAAAAGACGATGAAGAACGGCGAAAATGGGGTATAAGCCTTTATGGCATCGATACGCATAATTGTGAACTTTATGATATTGTCTTACAAATTGACAGTTTAATGGTGGATGATGCGGTTGAGGTTTTGTTTAATGTCGCAAATCGACCTTGTTTTCAGACAACTCCTGAATTTCAAAGGATTTCAAAAGATAAGTATTTAGCGGCTAAAGCTTATTCGGCTATAGTGTATGAATTTCCTGATGCCATTGTAAACTGCAAAGATGCAGTTGTCTATGTAAGCGTTAAATCGGACTTATCTCAAGAAGAGAAAATATCCAATCAAATCAATACCATGTTGGAACATATTGCAGAAATAAAAGAAGTTACGGTCGGTGTAATCCCATTAGGAACAGATTAAATAAACACCAAACCAGCCATATGCTTCATGATCAACCTTAGCTTAAAAAACGAAGACAGGGTCATTAATTTGACCCTGTCTTTTTTATTATCCGCCTTTTGGATATGCTATGTATCTTTCATTTTGACGACTTCCCGATACAAAAAGTTAAATGGTATGACCGTCCCGGATGACCACCCGTGTGCGATTTCAAAATAATCGTCGTTATAGAAGGCAGCATGTATCAACAAAGGAGCTGATGTCGATAACGTGGACGTTAAAAGAACACCGTCTTTGAGAAACACCCGATTTACCGAATTTTTGATCCAAAAGAATGCTCTCGACAAAGGCGGATTTAAAGAGTGGGTCTTTTGTCCCGGGATGCTGTTTAATTCAACAGACAAATGGTGGGGAGATCAGGGGAAGCGTGATAAGCCCCATGAGGGATTGGATTTATGTCTCTACAAGGATCGAAAGGACACGATTCTTCGTCTTGGTGAAAAGGCAAAGGTCCCCGCAATATATGATGGCAGAGTTGTTAGGATTGTCGATGATTTTCTTGGGAAATCGGTGATCATCGAACATTTATTTTCCGACTTTGATAACGATAGGTTATGCACGATTTACGGTCATACGATCCCGGAAGATCATCTTCACGTCGGCAACATCGTCAAGGAAGGGGATATCATTGCAACCCTGGCTGACTCGACAAAATCCAAAACAAACATCTTTCCCCATTTACACATCTCGCTCGGGTGGGCATCCAAAGCCATCTCATATGACAGACTGGATTGGGAAAACATAGGCGCTCCAAATACATTGACGTTGTTGGATCCCTTAAAGGTTATTGACTCGCATTAATTTATATCGGCGCGGAAAACATGTCAAAATAGTATCACGGTCCGACCCTAAAGCCGACATAAAATCTTGACCCCTCCTCGTTTATTATATTAATATTGTTATTATTGGCCTGAATCTCCTGAACCCACAGACTTAAAGCTGATTTCTTTCTCCTGGCTTACCAACTTATATATTTTAAATTCTACCTTGGAATATCCTCGATTGGCAATTCGGAGCGTTACGGTAATCTCTCGAAAAATAAAAAAGTTCCAATCCTAAATTTTAGAAAGGGAGCATAACAATGAAATGCCCGAAGTGTCTATCTGAGAACCGCCAAGGGGCCAAGTTTTGTAATGAGTGCGGTCATAAATTAGAACTCGCCTGCCCTAAATGTAGAAATTCAAATCGCCCGGGGAGTAAATTTTGTGATGAGTGTGGTCACGATCTCTTGAAACCGTTTGCGTCCACTGAATCCCCTGAGCCCTCGAAATCTTTTCGGGAATTTTCCAAGACGACTGAATCTACCCCTTTACTCGAAGGGGAACGCCGCCAGGCCACCATCGTTTTCTCCGACCTTTCCGGTTACACAGCAATGAACGAAAAGCTCGACCCCGAGGAAGTGGAAAAAATCATGAGCCGCATCAAAAAAGAATCGGTGAGTATCGTGGAAAGTTATGGAGGGATCGTCAATCAGTTTGTCGGGGATGAGATTTTGGCTCTGTTTGGAATTCCCATAGGCTATGAAGATGACCCCATTCGTGCTGTCAAAGCTGCTCTTGAGTTGCACAAGATGGTCCGGAAGATAAGCCCCGGAATAGAGAATCGCACTGGAAAGCCGCTCACGATGCACACCGGGATCAACTCCGGGTTGATCGTAACAAACCTTCGAGATGACCGGGATGGTTTATATGGCATCACCGGAGAAACGGTAAACACCGGGGCAAGATTGAAGTCGCAGGCAGAATCAGACGACATTCTGGTTAGCCCGGAGACAAAGAAATTGATTGCACCCTACTTCGAGACAATAGCACTTGAAGAGATCAGGATGAAAGGGAAAACCGAACCTATGACACCCTATCGAGTCATGGGTGAGTCGAAGATCCAAACCCGATTTGATGCTGCAGAGCAAAAAGGTTTTACGGCTTACACCGGGCGGAATCAGGAATTGGCTATTCTCCATGCCTGCCTTGAAAAAGCAGTTCGGGGAGAAGGTCAATGCGTCACGGTGACGGGCGAAGAGGGGATGGGAAAAAGCCGTTTGCACTATGAATTCCGGCACAAGCTGGACCGTGAAAAGATCACGGTGCTACAGGGAAGGTGTCAACCCTATGGGCGCAATATCCCTTATTTTCCTTTTATTGATGCCTTGCGGTGGGGGCTTCATCTGAGAGAGGAAGATAGTCCGGCTGAGTTGTTGGAAAAAGCCGTTACCAACATCAGGGCCATTGACCCCTCGCTAGAACAGTTTATCCCTCTTTATCTTCACTTGCTGTCCATCCCGAGCTATTATTCCCTGCCCGAACATTTGCAAGGGAAGGAACTTCGGAAAGCTATGGAAGAAGCTCTGGCCGTGATGATTACCCTGAACACACAGCATCAACCGATGATTATGATACTGGAGGACTGGCACTGGAGCGACGACGCCTCCCAGGCAGCTTTAAAACACTTGATTGGTATGACCGCCCCTTATGCATTGATGGTAATGACGACATACCGGCCGATCTACCAGGCCAGCTGGGGTTATTCAAGCTACCACACTCGGGTGACATTGAAACCCCTGGATGTCCAGAACACTAAAAACATCGTCAAGTCAATCACAGGAGCATCACATCTACCGCAAGGATTGGGGGAATTGATTCTTGAACGCTCCGGCGGCAACCCGCTATTTATCGAAGAAATATGCTATTCTCTAATTGAAGAGGGTTTAGTGACGGTTAAAGATGGACGGGCTGCCTTGACTCAATCTTTGGTAAACATTAGCTTGCCGGATACCGTGCAGGCCATTATTCGTACCCGGCTGGATCGCCTGGACAAAAATGCCAAAGAAGCCCTTCGGTTGGCCTCTGTTATCGGCAGCGTGTTTGGGCAACGGATTCTGGAGAGGGTCTATTCAGCCCGGGCCGCACTTTCAGAATCGCTTGAAGTATTGAAATCCCTCGAGGTAATCCAACAGACACGAATTTTACCGGAAGCCGAGTTCACCTTCAGGCATGTTTTAACACAAAAGGTTATCTACGACACTCTACTTCTACAACGGCGAAAGGAGCTTCACGGCATTATCGGACTGGCTATTGAGGAACTTTATGCCGAGCGTTTGGATGAACAGTTGCCGATTTTGGCCTATCATTATATCCGAAGCGATCGGCAGGACAAAGCCATCGAGTACGCCCTGTTGGCCGGAGATCAGGCTGCCGCTCTTTATGCAAATAATGAAGCCACCGCCTACTACGAACAGGCGTTTACGATGTCTCAAACCCTTCCTGAATCTTTGAAGGTTCAACAATGGCAAATTGACGCAGCCCTTAAGCTTGCTTCTGTTGGGATCACACGACAAGACATAGAGAGGGATCGTACAAACCTGGAGCAGGTTCATGCCCTGGCAGAAACATTGAACGACGAATCTCGTTTAGCCAGAGTGCTTTACTGGCGTGGAAGAATCCACTATGTTCTCTGGGACCCTCAGATCGCCATGAAGTATGCCAGACAGAGTCTTGAGATCGCTGATCGGCTTGGAGATGAATCCCTTGCGGCTCCACCTGTCAATCTCATAGGTCGCGTCCACTTTCAACTATCGGACTTCACTGAGGCCGGTCAGTTTTTAGAGCGGAGTGTTGAGCAGATGCGACGGATCGGGAACAAAGTAGAAGAATCCACAGCATCAGCTGTCGCAAGCTATATTCTAGCCTTTTTGGGCGAGTTTGATCGGGCATTCGTCCATGCCGATCATGCGATCCAACTGGCCCAAAAGATTCAAAACCCTTTTGCACAGGCAAATGCCTATCATTTGAGAGGGTGCATCGGTGACCAGCGAGGTGAGTGGACTCAGGCGATTAAGGATTATGAGAAGGGAATACATATCGCTGAAAAAGCGGAAGATCTTTTCCGTCTTTATTTGGTAAAATGTTGGAAGGGTCGAGCCCTCGCGATGATTGGAGATCCCCGCCAGGGGCGAAAATTGCTTGAGGAGAGTTTAGCCCTTGCTGAAAAAATCGGAACCAAGTTCTGGCTTGCTTGGCAGAAAACCGCTCTTGCGGCTTGCCTCTTTAAGCTCGGAGAACTCGAAAAAGGATCTAAACTTTGCCAGGAAGCGATACATTTGGGCGAAGAAACAAACGATAAATTCGTCATTGCCTATGCTAACCGAACCTTTGCTGAAATCTTTTCCTGTCTGGAACCTTCAAATCCTCAAAAGGTTGATAAAGCGATTTTAAAAGCCATTCAGATACAACAAGAGATTGATGTAAAACCAGAGATAGCAAGAAGCTATATAAGTTATGCACTCTTTCTCACTGAGATTGGGGAAAAAGAAAAGGCTCGAACGTATCTTGACAAAGCCATTGTCATGTTCCAGCACATGGGTATGAACTGGGATCTATCCCAAGCTGACCAATTACACCGAAATCTCGGAAATTAGTAGAACAATTAGTTGTGGATCATCTCCCGATTCGTTGTAATCAATGACAATGTTCGTGCAGAACATTCATCGGATAAACAAAGTCGCCGCTTTGCTTGCCGGTGATTTCCATCGTTAAAACGAAATGATGAATTCACTTCTCTCAAACATTGAGGTTTATTTCTTTATCTTGTTCGCAATCTCGGTCTTTATTGGATACGTCATTTGCCATTTCGTCGTCGTACCAATCTTATTGAAAAAGCATGGGAAAAAAGGATTCTATGAATCTATCGTTTGGGAGGTACCTCAGGCAGAAAATCGTTTACAGGATTTAGCAAAAGAAACAAATGACAAAGCGGTGTTGATGACTCTAAAAGTTTTAAAATATAGCAAATATTCAATGGCTCTATTTTTTATTTTATTTGTTTTTAGCACCTTTTTATCAGACTTGAATTAAGACGTTGAGCATAGACATATCCCTGATATTTTGTTTTGCTTACGCTCAATTCGGGTGCCGTTCAATCGGTGAAGTCTCATGTTCCTGCAAAAAGCACATCAGCCACCCCTGGTCCCCGACACCTGATCGAGCCGTTCTTTATTCCAATGCCTTCTCAATCAATGCAACCAATTGTTCCTTCACAAAAGGTTTCTGAAGATATCCGGAAATATCATAAGAAACAAAAAGATCTTCCATGGTCTCTTTGCTTTTGGTCGACATTATAATCACCGGCAAAGACTCCCGTGTCTTTTCTCTTCTGATATGACGCACAAACGTATAGCCATCCATA
>Ga0224503_10000014_pt1 | contig 53789 bp, 80 predicted proteins | sample SF_Oct11_sed_USG_2_FD_169106 | JGI IMG/M metagenome (GOLD analysis project Ga0224503, IMG submission 169106) | Sediment microbial communities from San Francisco Bay, California, United States - SF_Oct11_sed_USGS_21 | ecosystem: Environmental > Aquatic > Marine > Sediment | place: USA...
CGCTGAGTCCACGTGATTCCATCCGGTGAGGTTGCCACCAACGGATAGGTGCCCGTGTCATAACCGACGAGTATAAAGAGACCCAAGAATTCAGACCAGCAAAGCGACCACGCATCCGCTCCACCTATGCTGTTTGCACGCTCAGTCCATGTGATTCCGTCAGGCGAGGTCATTATCCCAAGATCGGTGCCATCCTCACCAACCGCGCAAAAGAGATTCAATGTCGGAGAGTAAGCAATCGCATATAGACGTTCTGTGCCCGGTGCTGTTCTGGCCGTCCACGTTGTTCCGTCAGACGATGTAGATATCGCGGGGGCGCCAGATAGTTCACCCACCCCAACAAAAAGGCTGTTTGCATAAACGAGACCCCATAGAAGGGCCGCATTTGGGCCTGTTCGCTCAGTCCACGTATCGCCATTGTTTGTGCTTGAGACTATGTACGTGTCCACACCATCGAATGAGCCGACAGCAGCCAATGTGCCTGCGCCATTGGATGCGATGCCATAGAGGTTCGCATTCTTTGAGTTGCTCATTTCGGTCCAGTCGCCACCTGGGCTCAACGAGCGCAGCATATACGCGTCAGTGCCATCAAGTGCGCCCACAGCAAACCAATAGCCTGAATAGGAATCATACATGATGGCATGCAGACCGAATGCCTTCGGGTTGTAAATCGATGGCCACCGTCCCAACAAATTCGCCCGATTGATCATGATGTTTAGTGCATCATGGAGTTGGTCACGGGTGTTTTTCACGAGTGTGATATCGGCATTCTCAATGACGTTGCAGAGTTCCTCTTGGACACCGTCGAGCCAATCGTCGGTGACTTCGGTCGGAAGTACAGATCCGGGCGTACCCTCGGTGAATCCATCCTTGCCCGAACCGAATTTGTCAGCTTCTACATTGGGGCCGTCAATGCGATGCATCGGCGATTCTCCTCATAGGTTTACTGGTCCAAGGATGCGAGCGCGATCAACCGTGACCTCACCAACCGTCGAAGACGAACCGGTTGTGTCGAGACCAAACAGAATCGCCGCGGGTGTCGCCGTTGCTTGGAACAGCACCATTAGCTGGCCCGGCAGCAAATCGGCAATGTCATACTCGTACCAAAACGAACCGGTTTCTTGCACCAGAAAGACACCAGGGCCGCTCGCGTAACTGATGTCGAGCACGACTACATACCATTCCCCAACGCTCAAGGTGAGGCCCGTTGTTCTGTAGATAGTGGCAGTGGCAGACGGGTTGGTGCTGCTAAAATTGACGGAGCCCGTGCCCGTGCCGCTAGAGTCTTCACCCGAACCGACTTGTTGCACAACACCTGCAGGGCTGCCCGTCTCGGACACAACCCAGTTGTCTGGGTCGTCGCCCGTCCAGGTGTTGAATGGGTCGTCGAGGACCGCGGAGCTCAAGAAAGTGAAAATCCCCAATGTGTGATCTGGCGAGACCCCTTCGAGTAGCCATTGAACTAGGTCGTCCTCAGATCCGGTTTCCGAAATTGCCAGCCAAACAAAGGCCCACCCGCCGACAGTATTGTTCCAAATGAAGTCACCAACAGGGCTGCCGGGAACAAAGGGATCGAGTATCCCTTGAGCCTTTGATGCAAAGACGGTCTCATAGCCGGCTGCAGATGCGATGGCCTCGAACACCGGAATGCTCGGGTCCCCATGCCCAAGCATTTTTGCAGCCACTGCTTCGCGTCGCGATGCGAGCGAGGTCGGTGGTGACGGGTTCGTGCCTGGCAAACCAAACACACGTTCCCAGTCTTCTAACAGCTCGAACATTGTACTCGGGCTGAACTCATGGCCAAGGTCGACTGCGCGCAGTAGGACGCGCTCGAATGAGTACCCCATGGCTTGGAGTAGGTTCTCGAAGTTGCCATCTGGCTTTAGATCCCACGCGGGGCCAGGCGGGAGAAGCTTTTTCAGCACGCCCTTGTAGATGTTGCTCACCTCATCGTAGTAAGCCGCGACAACGCTCGTCGAGAGCACCTCGCCATAGACGTCTTGATAGGCCATCTCAGTCTACCCCGACCTTTAGCTCCTGAGTAACAAAGCGCGGCTGGTTCCCGCTGGTGAAGGTTTGCGTGATCTCGTTTTCGCTGACGTCGAGCAGCGGGCCCCATGCAATGAGCGACCCACCGGTGACAAGTGTCCATATCCCCCAACCGACAACGTCCTCAAGATCTGCCGTCAAGGCCGTGAACTCGACGGCCCCGTTGTTCACGCGGTACCACTCTGGCGACTCGTCGACATTCATCCAGGCGCTATGGGCTTTTCTTGCGTATCCAGATCCAGTTGCCTCCACAAGTCCTGTGCCCGCGTCGTCCGATGGTAAAGTTGTGAGGAAACCGACGTAGGCGCTTGTGCCGTTCGGCAACGCCCCAGCAATTGCTTGCTGTTTACCGTAGGTAGCTAGTCCGCCCATTTTACACCCATGTGATCGTGCCCATTACGGGCAGCTGTCCAACCGTGAAAACCAAGTCCGCAGCGGGAACGGTCATGACGTGATCGGTTTCGCCAGTCGCCAATGAAATCGCCTCATCCATCTGGCTGACATACAGCGTGATGCCATTTGGCTTGGCATTGCGCAGAATGTAATCCTCGAGCTCATCTTCCACGGCCAGTCTCACCGCAGCGGTGTCCGGCGTGACTTCAATCGTGAAATCAACGTCGACCTCGGTCGGCGCATACACATTCACGTCGGCAGTTATCGGCGCTTTTTCGTTGAGATATGCTTGGACGGTTGCGACCTCGCCAGCGTCAGGAATGATTGTACCTGACTTGTTGTCGAGTACGAAGTACAGCACGACGCTACCCAGCCCATCGCCGTTTGCGATCTGCCATGCCCGCGTTACACCGGGGACCTCAAGCGCCCAATTGACATAGTCGCCTGGCCCGCCACCCTTCGGTGGGTTTGCCATGCGCAGCAATGTGCGCGATTGCAGCTCCTCGTCGCTTTCCTCGTCGTCCCCATCTGTGATGCCAGTGCCCGAGACAGTCGCCTCAGCATCAATGCCTGTCACTGGGGACACCAATGAAAGCGTTGCGCCCACGTCTTGGTTGCCATCGACCCCCCCCAGAACTGCCGTTAGAGCGACAGTTGCCGATCCAGACGCAATCGTGCCGGCAGCGTCTTGCGTGTACTCGACCCCATTATCATCAACCCACTCCGTTGCAGCCGGACACACCGTGCCGTCCGGGCTCCCGGTGATGTCCAGCGAGCCCTGCGCTTGCGTTGCCGGTGTGCGCTCAAGGTTGAAATTTGATGCCCACCTGGCCATATATTCGTCCTCGGCAGTATCCGGGAATAGCTGCCTCGATAGCCAGACCAGATGACCATGCATCCCATGAGCCGCACCCCCAACGACCCGGGCGACCACCGATTCCACGGAGTTCCGCAGCGATGCGACGGCACCCGCCAACCGGCTCTCGACGTCGCTGCGTGCGCGGTTGACCAGAATTGTCAGTGTTGGTCGTGTGAAGGCCAAGGCTTTCCTCCTACAGTTCGGCTAGGTGGGCTGACCATATGCCAGCCCACCGACTTGCCACTTTGTCTGGTTTTACGATCTCAACCTTGAATGCCAGTCGCTCCGTGTTTTGCCGCTCGACGGCAGCGTTGATTTCGGCTGCAATGCCGTCGTCAACGAACCATTGCACTGCCTCGGCTGCGTAGACTCGTGCTTTGTTTATGACCGTCTGTGTCGTCTTTGAACGTCTGAGCAACCATAGGCGCGAGCCCATGCGGTGGGTCGGTATCTTTTCGAACGCATCGCCCCACCAGCCATAGGTCGGACCACTGTCGTCGGGGAGCACGTCGCCGGGTTCGGCGAGTCGACGCGTGAACAGAGAAATCAAGACCGCGGTTTCGAGGAGTTCATCAGTGTAGAGATTGACACCCGTTGGCCGCAATAGGTCGGACCATTGGTTTTGTGCGTCGTATTCCAGGCGTAGCATCCCAGTACACTCCTCACAGGATTGGCGTTGGCGTCCCGGCTGGTGGCGGCGGGATGTTCATCAGCCCGCCGACAATCGCCTGATTGTACATGTCCGTAGCCACCGCGTCCGCGCAGTCGGCAAGACTCAGAGCGCCGGCGGTGTTGTTCGCGAATGTGGTCGTTAGCAAGGCCGCGAGGCCGGCATTTGGCGGCGGGGTACCACTGACCGCCGGCGACCATGGCGGGACAACAGCAGCAGCCCAAAAGGCGATGATACCCGCGGCAATCTTGCCTGCCCCGGCACCCGATGCGGACATGCCAACCAGGGCAGCCTGCATTGCGGTTTTGCCGGCAGTGATGTTTCCCGCAGTTGGCACGGCTGCGCCGGCGGCTGCCGCCGTGGCGAACGTCCCATACGCGTTGACCAGGTTCGTGATGGCAGTCGCTTCCTGGTCCGTGGGCGTCATGTTCTGAAGCTGAGTAGCCAACGTGGCTTTGGCCATTGCCATGCTAAGACACCTTGCCCTTCGTTGCCGCCACCGATGCAATCGTGCCGATTAGACTGTCGGGCAAACCGCTTGGTCCCATCCCTGTCGGATGCTTGTGGCCGTCGTAAGTGTCCGCAATGTCCTGCAGACGATTCAGCGTCTTGGTGGCCTGCGCGATGAATTCGGCCGCACTCTTCGCGCCTATGTGGACGACGTCGTCGGCCTTGTTCAAATACACGCGCTCCCCATGCTGCGTGTAGAGGCAAACGTCCCCCTCGGCCATAGCTGTTGGGCGGTACCGCCTGTCAGAGACGCATACCACGACCCCCGCGGAGCGGTTCCCGCCAACCGAGAGATAGAGCACTTCGGCGTCTGCCGAAGGATGCGACGTAAAACCGTATTCCTGGAAGTGTTCGACTTCATCGTGGAGCTCGCCCTCGAGTAGCTCGACCTGCAGGGCCTGCATTTTGAAGCTGTCGTCGACGAGGGTGACGACGCCGCGGCTGATAAGCAGGCGCACACGGTTGGCAAGCGGTTGGATGAATTTGTGCAATGCTCTCATTGGTCCAATGTTCATGACGCCAACCACCCTGCAAGGACATTGCTTTTCTTTTTCTGTGTGGCTGGTTTTGCCGGCGGGAAAAGAGGCTCGATGTCGTAGGCCTCTTTCGCCTTGAGGGTTAGGGTCGTCATTGTCCCTGAGTCACTGCGGGAGAACACGACTTCGGATATCAGGAGCTCTGCATCAAGCCAGTTGAAGTCGTCAACAACGTGGACAATGGTGTTTGGTTCCCACAATCCGTCCCTGTGCTCCCACCCACGCAGCGTGTAAGCGAAACTGCGCGACTCGCCGGCCCGAACGTTCCGCTCCCAATCAGCACGGATCTGCAGCTCACTCTTGCGGTCCTCATTATCGGCCATCAAGACGGTTGGCCGATACCGCCCAACTCCATCGTCCTCACTCGTGGCCGATAGAGTCGTCTTTTTTGGCGAGTCCGCGGTTTCGTCGCTCCCCACGGTTTGGCAGTTAACCCTGTAGGATGAGAAACGGCTGCGCATTGAACGCTGGTGATTGCAGCCCAGAATGTTCTCGCCCAGCTTGAGGGTGGTTGCCACGGTCGTGGTACCGACGCGCGAGAACACGAGGTTCCCGTCTGCGTTGGTAAGCACGAGTAGGCCACGCATCCGTGCAGCACGCTGTAGCAGCGAGAAAGCCGTTTCCCCCTCCTCGATGGTGAAGCGGTTGAATTTGGAGCCGAGGTTTGCCGCCGCCAAGACGTCGATATCAAATGGCCCGCAGATATCCTCAGCTATTTTCCGCAGGCCAGCCCTGCGCCATGCCCTGGTGCCGCTGCCTTTGACAGCCGCGCAGTCAACCAGGTCTCCGGTTTTTGAGCGGCCCTTGATGCCTAGACTGCGGCCGGTAGCGCTGTAGCTTGAAGTGTCGTCGTCGACGTAGCCAGTGATTATTGTCTCGGACCCATAGACCACGGTCACATCGTTGCCGGCGACGATCGGTATACGCTCATCTTGGTCGCTCCACTGGTCGCTGAAACTGACGTCGAATGAATGTGCGAGCTCGTCAATGCTCTTGCGGATGCTGAGTGTTGTCCAGCCACCATACTTGGTTTTGTTAACGTTGAGCGTGAAATCAGTCATAGCTCAGCACCTCAAGCGGCTCCCCCCCAGGTACACGCGACGGATTGCGTATGTTGTTTCTCGCAATGATATCGGTCTCGAGGTCGATGTGCCCATAGAGCTGTTGCGCAATGACGATGGCCGGCATGGTTGTGCCGGGTGTGAAGGTGACGATGCGCGGCAGCTCTGCGGATGCAGATTGCAGATAGGTGACGAGAGCTACGCGTAGATCTGTAAACGGCCCATAGGTCGTGTCGTCAGCACTCTCAATCAAGTCGTCGAGGGCCAACAAGATTGCATCGCGAATTTCGTCGGACTTGTCCACACTTGAAACGGGCGTCGTGATAACGGCCCGTGCCGCGGCGGTTGTCGCTGAGACCTTGACTAAACGAATCAACGCAGCCTGGTTTGTAGCCTCCTGCGTCCGCTGTGGCGTTCTGCGAGGGTTTGACGTGCCGGCCGTGCTTGGGATGTACGGCACCTCCTCAAATGCCGGATCGAGCGTCACCTTCGACACATATTCGTCAGGCAGTGGATCCCCATTTGCATCCAACAGAATGCTTTCAACGTAGTCACGATCTCCAATTCTTGACATGTCCCTGTGGGTCTTGAGCATGATGTCGGCGCGTTTGTCGCCGCTCGCTGGCGATGCGCTCGTCGGGGACTTCACCGGCGTGCCAGTGACCGCCCCGGGTTGCTCGTTGTCGTCGAAATACGAGTCCCACGACGTACCGACGCTAGCAACTGATGCTACGATATCGGAGACGATGTCCGTCATGGCATCGGCGAGGTCTCCGGGTGTTTCAATGAGGTCCTGGGCTGTATCCTCAAGCGCGGTTATCGCCACTTCAAACTGGTCGGCAATGGCCATAACCGCATTGACACGGCCCTTGATCTTCCTAATCTCGGTCGTCATGGCCGCTATCGTGTCGACGGCAGCCTGCCCAACGTCAGCAATGTAGCCCACGACTGCAAAGTCATCCTCGAAAGACTCCTTCATTGCAGCGTCCGCCGCGTCGGCCTCAATCGTTAGGGCCGCGGCTTTGTCGGGCTCGATGGTTGGGAGTTCCTCGCCCGCCTCTGTGACCGTGAAGCTCACGCGAGCAACACCACCCTCGGCTGGGGTCTCGCGAATACGCGCGTCACCCGTTACCGTGACCTGCATCTCACCCCAATACGGGTGGATCAGAGTCCCCTTGCCAGGCGTGTCCTCGATCTCTGTGCGCAGCCTGTCGCGGCTCACCATGTAGTCGGGGCCCACGAAGTAGGCCTCGAGATTTATGAGCCGCGCTTTGCGGCCAAGATCCTCGACAAATGGCTTGTCCTTTGCCGGAAACTCGTGGGTAACCGTCCGCCGTCCGATTGTTGATTCGACGTTGTCGACAAGGAATTCTACCCCACGGAATGACCCCTTGCCGTCTAGCTGTAGATCCTCAAACCACGCCATGCCAATCCTCTACCCACTGACAGCCATTGCAGAACCGGTGTCGACGTCGAAACCCAAACCCTCCATTGGTTTGGCGCCAACAACCCGAGCCGGCTTATCCGAATCTATTTTGATTTGGAGATGGCCGCTTCCTATTTTGACCGCAGCCGGCCCAGATTCTCTCCCAAGGAACGGCCGTTCTTTTGCAACGGCGCCCTTTTGTGCTTGTTCCCCTATTGCCGCCCTTGCCACGGTCGCCAATGTTGGTGCCCCCGGAGCTGCCGCAGTTGGTGCCCCCGGAGCTCCAACCGACGGCGTGCCCCCCATAATACCCATGTCCTTGAGCAGCGTCCTCGGGTCTAACAGCTCCCCAATGGTCGACAGGATACCGCTATCACCTATGGATTCAGCGATGCCCTTGAGGCCCTCGAGGAAGTCGAGTTCCTTCCAGTGTTTCACCAGCTGAATCACGGCTAGCGTTACCGCTCCGATTGCCGCAGCGATTGCGAGAAACGGGAGTGCGGCCGACAGTGCGGATGCTGCTGTGCGCAGAAGGGCGGGCACCGCTTTCGCTATCATTGTAGCCGCAAAACGGGCCACCGCCGGGATCCCCTTCGTTATCAATGAGACGGTGAACCTACCCACAGACAACATTGCTTTCCAGAGTCCGCTCCTCAAAAGTAGTGACGCCGTCTTGAGGCCACCAAGGCCCAGCTTCATCACGCCCGATGCGGTCACGAAGGCCGCCATGGTGAACATGAGTGCCGTCAGCGTCGCAGCGAGAACGGTGACTGTACCGGCAACAATGGCGAGAGTTCGAGTAAGCCGTGGGTTGCGCTGGACCCAACCGGTCATTGCCTGAACCATTCCCGTTATCGTCTCCTTTAGGCTCGTTAACGTCGGCTCGAGTTTCTCGCCTATTGCAAGCATGAGTCCATCGAATGCTGAGGACAGGCGGGTAGTCGCGCCTTTAGCATTGTCATCCATCACGCTTGCGACTTTCTTTGTGGTGCCCTCGACGTCGTTCAGGTATCCGGCAAGCTCGGCAAACTTGCCCGTCTCAATACCACGTATGATATTTGAAACGCCGGTCATTCCACGGACACCGAAAATCTCGCCAATGGCGGCCATCCTCGTGGCCTTGTCCAATCCTTTGGTTTTTTGCCTCAAGTCTTCCATCATTCCGACCAGGTCCAATGACCCATCTTCAGTTTTCTTTAGCTTGAAATTCAACTTGTCCATGACTGCCGCCGCTTTGCCTGTTGGCGATATCAGATTGTTGAACACCGCGCGCAGGGACGTTGCCGCCATGCTTCCCTTTAGGCCCGCATTCCCCATTATGCCGGTCATTGTTGCGACGTCTTTCATCGAGACGCCAAGATCTGTGGCAATAGGCGCGGCGATTTTCATGGTCTCGAACAGTGTCTCAAGGGTCGTGTTTGAGCCCGTGAATGTGGTCGTCAACACGTCGGCCACATTCCCGGCTTCGGACGTCTTTTTGCCAAAAGCGCTCATGAGGTCTGACAGAATGTCCGAGGTCCGGCCGAGATCCATACCGGCAGCGGTTGCCATGTCGAGGACATTCGGGATTGCCTCGAGCGTCTCCGAGGTTTTGAAGCCCGCAACGGCAAGGTATTTCATTCCTTGCGCCGCTTGCGTTGCGGTATAGCGCGTCGTCGCACCGAGTTCTTTTGCCCGCTCCGTCATTTCCGCGAATTCTTGATCGGTTATGCCCCTCGATACCGCCTTGACCTCGGACATTGCCGCTTGGAAATCCTCAAATGCATTGATCGGCGCTTTCATGGCGTTGACAGCCGCGTCCGAAAAGCGCTTCATGCCCTCCGCGGCATTGCGTATGTTTGCGGCCTTTGCAAACTGGCGGTCTGCGGCCACCTTCGCGTCGCGCATCACCTGGAAGTTGCGCGTCACCGCGCGCATTGGTGCGGTCGCCCGATCGAAGGCCTTAATGATTAGGCTGACGTTAAGAGTGCTTGCCATGTAACCTCACCACCTGTTCATGCCAGAACAGGAGTTCCTCGGTGTCCATGGCCCACAGCTCCGACGGCGGGAAGTGGAAGACGTAGGCTATGTCTCCGAGGAGGTCTCCCCACCGGCTTGGGATTTTCCCATGCTGCCGACTATCCGCATGACCCGAAGAAAGTCATCACCGTCCATTTCTTCGAAAACTGCCCTCGGTTCTCCACTCACCGATGCGGCGAGCAGCAGAGTCTTTCCGATCTGGCCATCCGCCCTGTCCGTCGCGGCCCAGTCTTTGCCCTTGGAGCGGCGCAGATTGATCTCCTCAATCGTGCGTGTGGTGTTGCCCGCCTTGAGCTCGACAGGCATCTCCAAGAGAACCGTGACCCGTCCGTCCTCATTACGGGTGACGTACTTCTCGTCCTGTCGCTCCTGTTCCTCGATGATTTTATCGATCTCGTCGGCCACGCTGTCGCTCCTACTCTAGGATTGCAGGGTCGCCCTGCATTTCCACGGCCACGTCGCCCTCGCCGCCTGTGATCTCAACAGGTTTGGTTGTGAACGCGTTGTTCACCAACCAAACCTGGCCGATGTCGCAAACGAAACGCAACGTGGCGTCCACCATATCGTTGAGGGCCTCCAGGTCGGCGTCGGCCGTATGGGCAAGGGTGTATTCCAGTTGCGCGGGCACAATCTTCTCTGAATACCCATAGACGGCATAACCCGTCTGTGCGGTGCGTTCCTTGCCGCCAGTGATCAACTTCGCGCCCTCCTTAGAGCGCTGCAGCGTCCCGTTGATGTAGACCTCAACTATGCCTGTGACCTTGCTCATAACGTGCTCCTAGTTCTCGTGGTTGCCTCGGTTTGCCGTCCTCACAGAAGGAACTGGATCTGACCGGCGAACACGCGGAAAGCGTTCATAAGGTCAGGCGACAGCAACACGTCGACGCGGTTGACGTAGTTTGCGTTGCGCTCGACAATGACGTCGTTTGAGAACTGCGCGAAATTCTCGACAAGCCCGTCGTCCGTTTCCCATTGCGCAAAGAGCGCCAAGATCTCGGACTTGATGATGGACGGGGTGACAATCGCTTGGCCCGGGCCAAAGTTTGTGCCGTCGTTCGCAAGCTTGTGTCGCGGGAAGCGCAATGCGATGCGGGCCCGCAGCGTATAGCGAAGATATGCCAGAGTCCGCATTGTGGTGATGTCCAGATAGCTTGGATCTGGCACACCGGTAGGGTTGGTCTGATAGGTCGTGATCAAACGCTCGACGTACACGCTGCCATCCTGGCCAACCGTGAACGTTGAGATCCCGTCGGTCAGCAGGATATTCCGCTCCGACTGTGTGAACTGGTCCTCTGCCTTCGGGGCTTTGACGCCAGGCAAGAGCAATGTCTGCCGCGGTCTTGCCGGGTCCGGCTCGTAGCAATCGATTGCGGCCACGACCGACGACCACACCCAGCTTGGGGTTGGCGATAGGCCGGCGCCCATGTAGCACGTGAACTGACTGTTTCGTGCGTTCCCGGCGGTGGTCAGGTTTGCGGCGGTGTCGGCAGTGGCAATGAAAGCCATGCCGTCCTGCATGACCATCGGGCCCCACCGCGTGAGCAGCTCGGCCTCGAGCAGGTCCTGATTCGTATCGTCGTCATAGGCGCTGACAATCGTGGTGTACCACTTGTCAGCGAACACCGCGATTGCATCGGCGATGTCTGGATCGGTTGCACCTGATGCCATCCCAACCACGGCACAGGAGATGCCAGCCGGCAAAGCCTCACCGGGGTTGTAGTTGACCTGGAGGTCAATGTCGTTGCCCAGGGTACCCTTATGCAGAGCCGTGATCGTGACCACACCACCGGCAACGCCGGATGACACCGGCAGATTGTTCGTGAGTAAATATGCCGTGACAGCCGCGTCCACTGCCGCCGCAACGGTGCCGAATGCGTCGCCGCTCGTGACTGCAACCGGGATCCTCTCACCGCCGATGTAGAGGAACACGCTGCCATCTTCGGTTGCCGTGCCGGTGAAGGTGAAGGTTCCTGTCGCGACAACGCCGGCGACCACGTCGTCGAGGGCGATTGTCCACAGCTCCGTGTAGGCGTTTGCGGCCTTGAACTTCTCAATCATTTGCGCCAGCATGCTGCCGTGGCCGAAGTAGGTTTCGCCCTTCGTGGCACTCGCCACCATGGTCGGGATTTCAGCGGCGACACTGCCGGCGGCTAGACGCTGCCCAATGATCAACGCCACGTTCGGCATTGCCGGCGAGCCCTGAACGGCGCGGCTGTTGTCATACTCAATGAATTGGCCCGGTGTCCTGATGTCCACAGGAATGCTGTTGAACGAGATGGGCATTAGTCCTCACCTTTCTTGCTGGTCAACGTTTTTTGCTGCGCCTCAGTGACTTCCTGTTTTTGCGGAGCATGCTTTTGCAGCATTACGGTACCCGCGGCTTGGGGAGCACAGAGTTCGCAATCCCCGCACTTGATGCGACGGAGCCAGTAGGTCGTTCGCGGCTTGTATTCGCCCTCTGTTTTCAGTGGTTGCAACGTGATCGGATCACGCACCAACAGGCGGCTGTTGGCGCGCTCAGCGTTGCCCATGGCCGGCCTGACGAATACTTTTTCCTGTTGTTGTCCCATGGCTACTCCTCAGGTTGACGCTATGACTACGTCGGCCTTGGTCAGTGTTGCGCCGATTGCCGCGTCTGCCTTGATCCAGACCTCGACGTATTCGTTCTCGTCGAGACTGAAAATGTGTTTGAGAGAGAACGCCTCTGCCCCGCCGGCAAGCGTGCACTCCTGTTCGATCTCAGAGTCGGTATCGACCACCCCGCCCTTGGCGAATGCCAAGGTGACCTTTGCGTCCGTGTCGACGGTGACTGACAGCGATGCGGTTGCGAGGAACGGCTTCGCGACAGCTCCAGTATGGCGCAGGCGCCCATTCACCGGCATGTCAACGCTTTCGGCGAGGTTCAGTGCGTAGGTCCCGGCGGCCTTGACATAGGTGTCAGGTGTTCCGATTGATGTTGCGGCCGGCGTGTCAATGTTCATGTTGCCATAGACGCTCATAAACTCGCCTCCAACCTGGACCATTTGCTCGGTGTCTATCTGCCCGTCGGCGGGAACAAGATCCCATTCTGCGTGCACCTCGTGCAGGTACGGGAGATCTGACGGATCGTAGATCGCAATGTCGACCTGTTGCTGCCAACTAACGGACCACAGAGCAATGCCCTGTTTGTCGATGTCACCGCTGTACAGGTTCTCAATCCGCATGCTGTCCGGAGCCCGAGCATGCGCATATGACCACCCATTGCGCACCACCAAGCCGGCCACGGCCTCGACGAGCACGAGTGCCGCCTTGTCGCGCTTTTCATCCGAGGTCCCGCGAGTCACGACGAATGCGAATATGTAAGGGTTTGCCACAGGCTGGCCGCCCTGCCGCTCAAGTTGGCCGCCCATGATTGCAACGAGACATGCCGGAGACTGTAGCGCGATGCGGGCTAGTTCCTCGCGATTGAAGGAGCCGCCGTGAGCCTGGACGGTCCGGAACGCAGTCACGCTTTCTGCGATATGGCTCACGACGGCCGCTCTGAGATCCACTAGGCTCACAGTCTCACCCCCACGACTGCGGCAATCCAGAGTTTGACAGCTTCCTCGACGTCGTCCTCGTCAGTCGTTGACAGGCCGAGGTATGGGCGCATTTCATGCTGACGGCGCGCATAGACAATGTCAGAGCCGGCCCCAACTTCGACTTCATCCCTTGCAACCACATGCGTGATCGAGTCGAGGAGGTGGCCGTCGAACTGGAGCATGCCAATATTTGGGCGGACGCGTGCCTTGTAGCGCCCGTATGGCTTGCTGTAATCGGCCCACTGGCTTCCGTCTGGAGCTTCCTTGTCATGCAAGATCCGCCGGCGCGTTTGGTTGGCCACGACGTTGCCGACGGTGTCCAAGAGTTTGTGGAGCTCCAAATGGCCTAGGCGGCTCACAATGCGTTGCACGCGGGCTGCGCCAAGTATGTCGACTTGGAGTGCGACGCTCATAGTAGGCCGCTCATTTTCGTGCGTGAGAATAGACGGACTTCGCTAGAGTCGGTCTGCACTGTGAGATCGTCGGCAGTCTCTGTTGACTCCTGTCTGCCTAGTGTCACGACTTCGCGTGCTAGGTCGCGGAGCCACTTGATCCTGTCGTCGTAGCGCTGTCGCTTCGCGTCGGTCATGGCCGGCGAGTCAATGGACATGCGGTACATGGCAATGTCGCAACACGTGTCGACGAGGACCACCGGCTTTTGGGTCAGGCTCAACGGCAGCGTGTACTTCACGCCAATATAGGAATCCATTTCTGCCGTTGCTGCATCGAGGGCCGCTCTTATGACTCCGGGGTCGGCTTCTCCGTCGCCGTCGCGGTCAGCAGCGATCAACAATTCGGCACTGCCGAAAAGTCTCTCCAAGTCTTGCTGGTCTGCGTACGGCACGGGCCATCCTCTCACCCACGGGCGTCAATCGGCTGTGTGATATCCTCCGACGGGTCAGTTTTCGCTGGCGTCGATGTCTTGTCGATGCCTATCCGTTCGACCTTCATGTGGAGCGGATCTGTCGCCTCGAGCTCTGCTATTTGCAGTTCGGTCAATTCGTCGCGGAAAACGACCGTCTGGCCGGTGCCGAAGTGACGCCCGATGCGCCAGTAACCAGTGCTCCGCGTCGCGGTGCATAGGTAGTGGGCCCCGTCCTTTCTGCGCTTTGCGAACTCCCTGAAAGAACGCTCGCGGGCAAGCGCTTCCATGCCGGCATGGATCTTCACGGCGGTTGCTCGGGAACAATCCTCGCCCACCATGATGTCATCCACGGACATGACTTCGGAATTGCCCGGGAGGATCTCTTCTTCTTCGGCCCTTGGCTCTTCTTGTGGCTTCAACTCGTCGGCCCCGTGGAAGTCGGACATAAACCGCTTTTTGCGGCCCGTCGTTTTCTTCTCTTTGTTGCCATTCGTCAGCACGTGATGTCTCCGTCATGTCGTCCCGGCGCGTGAGGTGACGCGCCGGGTATATCAGCGTGATGCTCTGACTTAGGTCAGATGCGGCGTTACCAACACATCGACGAGTTGGTAGTTCGGGTTTGTGGCCCCGTTCGCCAAGAATTGCGTGGTGAAAAGGTCGCGAGCCGCCGCCCATCTTGACGGGCCACACACGATCAAGTTTGGCTTGACTCCGATCTTGCCGCCCTCGTCGGACTCGGTTGCCATCATGGTCGCGATGTACGCCTCGACGTTTGTGGAGTTGAGCGTGTTGAGCGACCCATAGGCAAACTGCCAAGGGCCGTAGCCAGCCGCCATGCGGCCGTCCACTCCGTACAGAAACTCCTTCCACATGAAGACGTGTTCCTCGGTCGGCCGGTTGAATGTGACAAACTGGTAGTTTTTCCGCATCTGCCAGATCAAAGGCTTGATCGGGCGCCGGGTATCCAGCAACGCCCACAGATTGCCGCCGCCAGTAACGTCGTAGTTCGACTGTGTCGTTGAGCCGACCGGGTGGTTGGCGTCAAAAAATGGCTGGCCGTCGTAGCAAAGACCCGTGGCCCCGGCGGCCATCGCGGCAAATACCGCCTCGTCCGGGTGGCTCTTCGCGGCGAAGCCCATTTCCTGCATGAGCGGCGTGAATATCCCATACTGGTCGTCCTCAATGGAATTTCGAGGAACCGCAACGGTTGACTCGAAGTCCCTGTTGAGCAGTGAGTATGCATGGGCAGCGAGATTTTTGACGTGACGATCTCCGATCCACTCACGCAGCCTTGGGAACTGACCCAAGAACGCATAGAGGTTCGATTCGGAGATCGACGGGACCATGGTTGCGACCTTGGCCCAGTCGCTTGGGGCTTGCTCAAAGGCGTTTTTGAATGCCGCCTTGTAACTGACCTGCAGGCTGGCAAGGTTCGCGGTGTTGATGATCATTGCTGTTTCCTTTCGCGATAGGACGCGCTTGCTCTCTGTAGAGTAGGCCTCTTACCTCGTTATGCCGTGGTCAGAGTGAGTGAAATCTCCGCATATGCATTGGCGTCGGTGTTCGCACCGCCGACAGTGCACTCGATGACATTGCCAGCCGCGACAGTCTTGGCCGCCGATGGCGATACGGTATCGACATCGCCAGCCGCAGAGCCAGCCTGCGTGATTGTGATGACACCGCCAGTGACTGCGACACCGCCGATCGTGAATGTCAGCGTCGCATCACCAGCCGCAAGGGCGCCTTCCTGCAGGACGGAATAGATTAGATCAATGGTTCCAGCATGTGGAGCGACGACCCGGTACACCTTCGCTGATGCGGCGACCAGGTTCGCTATGCGCATGGTGAGCGTTTCTTTGTTCGCGAAGGTCAGCCCAAGGTTGGCGCGCGACGTTGCCGCATTCGCAACGTCCGAGAGGTTGTTAGCGGCGACAAGGCCGGCAACGAGGGCGACGGGCGGCTCCATCTTGACCCAAACCCCATCACTGTCGATGTCGGTCATGATGCCCGCTTGGCTCTTGCCGGCAGCGGTCGCGCAGACGGTTTGGTCGTCCTCGATATAGACCGTGTCTCCAATGTTCGCCTTGGTGACCGGGTCGCCGGAGCTGTTTGCCCATTTGAAGGTTCCGGCGCGCACGTTGACCGTGTCTGCCGCGGCTGCGCCGGTGTTGTTGACATACTCGTCGGCGCGTCCGACGGCCGTCTTGCCGGTTGCGGTTGCCCCTGGTTCAGCGTTGCCACTCGCGTCGAGGACCACCAGCGAGCCCATGAATATCTCAGTCGCGGCGGCCATCGGGTATGTGTACATTTCGCCGTCGCGCAAGGCGGTGTTTCGGTCTGCGGTCAGTGCGGTCATTGCTTCGTCTCCTTGTCAGGACTTGTTGCCGTGGTTTTGCTGGACACCAGGGCGGTCAGTCCGCCGTCTTGGCGGCGAGGAATTGCTCTTCTGTGATCCCACATCGGGCCGCGACTTCGAGCTCCGCAGCCGTCGCCTTTGCCGTGCCGGGGTCCGGTGGCGGCGTGTTGTCAAGATTGGATGGATCACCGATTGCCGGCGCGCTCTTGACGAACTCGCGGAATTTTTCGAGGCCTTCTCCCGTGGCACACGTGCCGACGTAAAAGTCCTTGCTTGCTGGTGTGATCTTGCCAGCCTTGAGCGCCGCATCGATTTCCATGGTCACGGCCGCATCATGCGAGGCCTTGGCGGCTGCGGCGTTCTTGTCCTCGGCCGCCTTTGCGCGCGCCAGGGCTGCATCGTAGTCGGCACGGGGGACAAACTTGTCGAGCTCAGGGTTCGCGTTGCGGGCGTTCGCGAGCTCTTCTTCGGTCTTGTTGAGCTTTTGCCTTGCGGTCTCGAGCTCCGCGGTCACCGCAACCAACTTGTCGTTCGGCGACGTTTTGAGGGCCGCGACTGCAGTGATGACTTGCTCCATGGTCGCGTCTGCGGCAAGGCCTAGGAGTTCTACCAGTTTCGGGTCCATTCTTTCCTCCAGTTGGGCGTTGCCCTGTTTGTTCTGGGTATGATCTTGCAGTGCACTGGCTACCGCCGGCATGTCGAGGGCCGGTCGGTTCACCAAGCCTACCGAGACAATGCGAAGGATGTTCTTGGTCTTTTTGTCGAACATGAAGGCCGGAGAAATATAGCGGTATTCCTTCGACTCGAGCGACACGCGTCCACGCGTGGTCCAGTCTACCTTGCCCCAAACCGCGCCATTGCGGACCTCCATCGCGACAATCCAACCGGCGGCAGGGGCATCCTTGCCCTTCGGAGCTCTCAGCTCCGAAGCGTGCTCCCAGTCAATCGGGACGTCGCGTGGATCTTTCGCGAAGGCATCTACAATCTGTTGCGGGCTTTTGTTCGCAAACCTGCGCCCGTCAAGCGCCTCTACATCTGCGCCCGCAGGCACCAACTGGATCCACTCTGGCACGGGCCCAGATTTGCCATCGACGACCTGGCACAGGGCCAGGCCGCCGATCCCATGCTGGCTATCCGACTGTGACGGACCAAAAGGACGCATTCGTGCTGTTGTGCCACGCATCCATTGTCGTGAAAATCTGAAGTCCTGGATCTTTCGGCAGGCAGCGGAAAGCCTGGTGTCATCGATGTTGGTCTATTGCGTCCATCTAAGAGAATGAATGCGTTCGTTTGAATAGCTTTCTGACCTCGTTACGACTCACGAAGTACATGGCACAATGAAATCTGGCCTTCCGCAGCCTTGTTGGTCGTCCGGCGAGTGCCCGCTTTGCCCACCCACGGACTGTTGCCGGGTCTAGGTCGAGCATCGATGCGGCGACTGTACACGCAATCCAATACCTATTCGGTGGGTTCGTCGCCATGCTGCAAACGTTGGATCTCACCTATTGGGATATGCAGGTACCCCGTGATCGGGTGGCGCTCGACGTTGCGCAAACGCGAGGGCCCCCCTTCGGCCGCGCGCCGCGCCCATTTGTAAGCGGTGTCTTGGTGCACGCCGAGCATCCTTGCAGCCCGCGCAGGTGAGACAAATCCAGGTCTTCTCATGTCACAGCTCCTTGCGTCCTAACGAGTTTTGGTCATCGATGTATCACAAACCCGCCTCTTTCTCGGCCCGTCGCACGCCGGCGAACCTGTCTTTGCCTGCGTTGAAGTCCCAGCCTGGCTGTATGCCGATTGGCGCCCATTCGGTTTTCCCCGTGCGCTTGTTCTCCCACGGCACCTTGCGGCTCGACGGTCTGTCACTGACGCCGCCCTTGCGCTCGACCTCCCGGGTGCCGACTTGGCGCAGGTTACACTTGCATCCGTATCCACCAGGCGGAGCGTGGTCGTTCCACCAAGCGTCGTCAACAGGTAACGTCGTGCCCTCCCATGCCTCATGCTGGACGCGGTGGTTTACTGACGGCCCGAGTTCATAGACGAGAAATGGCAGGATCACCTTCGTCCGCTCGATGCGTTGCCACTGCCCGGCAGCCCTGGCCGTGCGCATGTTCGTGTCATAGATGGTCCGCAGTCGGCTCTTTGGTTTCCTGCCGCGCCCGTAGTTGCTCCACCCGCTCTTATCCATGATGTCCTCGACGGTCTTGACGAAGTCGCGGAATGTAGTCCCCTCCTCGATTGCCCGCTCGATAACGCCGCGCATGTACGCAAGCACGTTGATCTCCATCACCTTGGCAATGGTGAAGGCGGCCGAGTGCTCTTCTCGCCAAACATCACGGTAGTCGAAGCCCACCTTGAGCCCCTTGGCCTGAAAGAACTCGAGGGCTTCCTTTGGGACCGGTCCGGGTGATTTTGTTTTCGGTGGCATTCTTACCGTCTCGCCCATGCTCGGAGCATGTCGAAGTCCGAATCCGTGAAGCGGTCCAGAGAAAGTCTTTCGGCTTCCTTGACCTGGATATACGTCGAGGAGTCGGCCTCCCACTGCCCGAACAGCAAGATTGCATCGCAACGGCCCAGGAGCGTTACCCCGCACTGCAGCCAAAACGCTTGGCCAAACACGCCATAGAATTTGTACATGGTGTGCGGCACGACAGGTACTGCGCCGGCCTCAGCAACTGCGAGGCCTATTTCCTCGGCCCTGCGGACGTTTAGCTCAGACTCCCATGCGTTGGCGCCCTCGAAGGGACCCGCGACATAGACGATTTTCATTGTTCGTCCACCGCTGGCTTGTCGCCCTGCCTGATGATTGCCCTTAGGGTCCATGCGAGACTGTCTTCCATGTGGGTCATTGCCAGAGACTTCTCACGGCCGTCGTCGCAAGCTTCGTTAACCTGCAAGGCGAGTTTCGTGAATGCGTCGTGGCAATTCTGGATGATGCGGGCTCGATCAAGATTCGAACCGATGTTCGCCACTGACGGGTAGAATGCAAACCGGTTTTTGATTTCTGTCTCTTTCATGCCTTCACCTCCAAGTGTTACCGTTTCGTCCGCACACACTTCCACGTCCTTTAGCAGCAGCACAGTTTCGCGTCGTGGCCTCATGTTTGCTTTCCATTCTGTGGCATGAGACTTTCTCGCGTTTCGTGCAGGAATGTAAACCAGTCCTCGACCTCGACCTTGCGCTCGTCTCTCAGAGCAATGACGCCGTGGCCGATGGCCATTGCATTGTCGCCGAAAGCTTGAGCTCCGATCCCGATTGCAATTGCATTGTCGCCCACCGCTATCGACCCTCGACCAATGACAAGACAGTTGTTGCCTGCCTTGCACGAGGCATTGTCAATGGCCATATGATCCGAACGTTCTCTCACGTCGGTAGCACCCCTAGTTCAACCAAGTGTTGCAGCCACTCGTCGACGCTTTGGAAGCGCGATCGCCCACCGTTGTCATTGGCGTTCGCGGTGTGCGCGTAATGGGACTGGAGACCAACCGACTTGTGGAGAGCGGCCACCAGTTGTTCGCGCGTCGCCGTCTTGGCTGTCAGTTTGGTGGCCGCCACCGCAGCCGCATTCTTCGCGATTCTCGCATCCCCGGCCTTGCACCAGTCGCACTTCTCACCAACTTGCTGGTCATGCGCAGCGCCACAGGTGCATGGGCAACGGCACTGCAGATCGGTTGCGTGTTGCCGAGCACTCATTTCTTCGCCGCCCAAAACTTGCCGTCCCGCTCAACACTGAGTACTTCACGTTCTGTTTGCTTTGCTGTCATGCCCTGGTCTCCGTACTTGGTTAGTCGGTGTTACCTCGTTGCGGTTCTCGCAATTGCGATCAACGTATCACGGAATTCTTGTGGCGTTGCCGATGCAGCAGACCGGCCTAGCCGTGGCCGCTTATCATGACTCTTTGTGCGATTACCACACCGGCTCACAAGGGCGCCTGAAGGGGAGTCCAAAATATGACCCCAGCGCAATTCAGGCAACTGCACCCTGCATGCATAGAGCCACGTGGCTTTTTTCGCCTGGTGGCCATAGCGCCATTGCTCGACATAGCAAGTCCAGCCACCCAAAAAATCGGCGTTCACCCATTTGCCGCCAGTCGGCGGGGCATTCAAGTCGTGCGCGACCCATGCGTTAGAATAGGCCGGATGCTCTAGGACCCCACCATACTTCCGGACTGAGGCGAGAGCCGAAGCAAAGCACCCACCATCGTCACCACGCTTATGCCCCCACCGAGCTTCTACCAAGCCAGCTAGGCGACACCAACGCGAGCATGGCGGATGGGCGACAACGGGGTGAGGGCCGTCGTATAGGCGGGCGTCCCGCTTTTCTTCCCATGGCTCAACGTCGGGCAAGCCCGCATAAGAGCCATTGGGCATCACAAATAAAGCGGCGATTCTATTGCCCGACATACTTCTTGACCCCCTGTTGCTAGTCAGTGTTGTCAGTCGCATCCCCTTGCCCGCGGGCCTTGAAGGATGCGACCGCGAGGCTTTCCGCAAAGGCCGTGCTGTCCATCTTTTTGAGCACCCCATCGAGGCCGGCGAGAAATTGCTGGTAGCCGTCGGATGCGTTCGCATGGTCGAGCAATGGCTGAAACACCGGGTCCATCAGCCTTTGCCAATCGTCGAGCTGTTCCTGCGCCAAGCGGTCAATGAAGTCGTCGTCGTCGGGGGAGGGCCCCTCGGCCTGCGCAAGCGTGGCCTTGAGCTTGCCAATAACCGCCTTGACGCCCTCGGTGAGCCCGATTGTACGGAAGCTCTTTGGGTCGAAGTCTGCAGGCTCACGTTGGCGCAGGCGGAACGATTCCCCGGTTTCGTCGACTTTGGCTGCATGGTAGTCATGCTCGGTCGCCCACCGTTTGGCCTGGTCTGCGGTCTTGAAACGCTCCTTGGAGAAAACGAGAGTCTGGACCGTAGTCGGACGGCTTTCCTGGAATCGCGATGCGTAGGCGACAAGTACGACACGCTGGTCAGGTGTGAGCTCCTCCCCACGGCGCACACGGCGCATGAGCTCGACAACGGTGGCCCGTTGCTCGCGTTGCAGCGTGACTTCGTCTCCATCGTCCGCTGGGACGTCGTCGGGGTCGACGGTCTCGAGCTCGCCATTGTCATCCGGGCTGCGGCGTCTTGAGCCCGGACCACGCCCTGGCCGTGGGACGCCCGCCGGCGGACCATGCTCACCCTCGTCGTTTGGTCCATACCCCGGCTCGGCCATCTCCGACGGGCCCGCACCGGGGGCTTTGCCAGGCTGCAGAATGTCCGCGTCGTCCTCGGGTTCGGGCAGACCAAACTTGTCGCGGATGACACTGCTTTGCACGGCCAGCCCGCGGTCGATGAAGGGCGGTAGTGCTTTCGCGAGGACCTCCAGGTCCTCACCCTCTTCAGTGAAAATCCGGAGTTTCGGGTAAGTCCCGCGTTTGAGCGGGCCAAAGTTGAGGTCGACCAACGGCTTGACTAGGTCGCGACGTAGCGTCGATGCAAGTTGCCCGGCGTCTGACTCTCTGATGTCCTGACGAACCTGGCTTTGAGCGTCATCGGCACCCAGCTTCCCGGGCGTCCCTTCGGTTGTTGCGGTCTGGCCCAATACTCCCTTTGATACTTGCTTGTCAAGCCAGTCGGCCAGTTGGCGGAAAATGTCTTCCCCGCTGACCCGGTTGGCCCCCTCGACGAATTCTATAATCATGCCCTCGGGAATGATGGCCGCGGCGTCGGTCCCGATTGACGACACGGCGGTGAGAAGTGCGGCCTTTTGTTCCTCGGTGGCGGCGGGCGAGTACTTGCCAATGCGCAGGGGCATGCCGTAAACCTCGGCGAATGCCATCCAATCTTTGATTGCAAACCCCTTGCACATGTACGCCACGACGGCCAAACGCGCGAGCCCACCACGGATTGGCAGTCCTGTCTTGATGCGCGGGATGTGCGTGATGAATTTGTAGGGCTCCAATTGAATGCCCATTGCTGGGTCCTTGGTATCCAGTAGGCGTATCTCGCGGCCAGTTTCCACGTCGAACTGGAAGTGCCGCGGGTCCCGCCACTTGTATTGCTTCGGGAACCACTGGGCTTCACTCCGATCCCACATGATCTCGCATACAGAAAACCCCTTGCCTATTGCGTCCAGCGCGTCGTCAAAGAGGGGCCCGAATGCATCGTCTTTTACGGCCGTGCTGACGAAGTCTGCGATCTCGACATCCTTGGCATCGTCGCTGAACGACTCCACAACGACGTCCAGACCACTTACGGCCAACTTCCGCGTTGACAAAACCGAGTGGTAGTGAAGGTCGCGTTCCTCCATTTCCTCGGCCAGAGTCAGATAGCTGACGATGTCGTTTTGATCGACCTCAATTATGATCTGGGCAAGTGTCTCTGGTGTCAGCCCAGACGCGACGGAGTCATACCAGATCGTGCGGATGCTGCTTACTGACGGTGCTGAAATCTCTTTGGTCAGCGAAGCGGTGTTAATCGGCTTGCCACGATGGTCGAGAAGTGTCACAGGATTGCTCCTTTGCGGGCGCGGAAACCACCGCCCCTAGTCCCGCGGCCACCGCCTCTACCTGAGGTCAAGCTGCCGGCTGATGTGTACTCGTAAACTGGAAGTTGTTGCCGTGTTGCGTAGTGCGCAAGGGCGATTGCAATTGCAGCGTCGCCGTGCCGCTTGGCCGCCCCGTGCCGAACACCGGCCTTTTGGGACTGTCTGCTTTTGGGTAGCTTCGGAACGCCGTTGATAAGCTGTAGCATCATGAGATCACCGAGAACGTCTGCATCCCGAGGTACAAACAACATGCTGTCCTCAAGCGCCGCCTTCAAGGGCGGCAAATGCTCTGAATACCATTTGTCCGATAGCGTCACCTGTTCGATAAGGTTCTGCCCGTAGCGCTGCCAGGCTCTCTCAGCCATGTACTGTCCGTTGCCGGTTGCATCCAGCGCACCGTAAACCAAACGCGGGAGCCTGTCGACTATGAACTTTAGAGCCTGCTCTTGCTCGCGAAACGGCACGTCGCGGAGCTCGACGAGAAACGGGACCTCCCGGCGAAGCTTTTGCGTGATGGTGACCGGCGCAATGACCGTCAGATCAACGGTGCGCCCGAAGTCCTCACCGAACGCATGCATTAGGCCGCGTTGCAGCTTTTTGGTGAGCGGCTCAACATGCTTCTCGAGCCAGTCTTGCATGGTCGCCGCGCGTTGTTCGTCAGGCCGTTGCGCAAAGTCGCGCGGCGCTTCAAACCGCAGCACAGGGCGGTCTATCATCTGGTCCTCGATCAATAGTCGCGACAGGTAGACGCCCCCCGACCGCCGTGGGATGCAGAACAGTTCTTCGTCCGCATCGTCGCCATAGTCGTCGATCAAGGATTCGCGCCAAGTGTCTTGGAGTTCCTGCGTCCACTCGCGGTCATTGGTCAAGCAAATGCGTTTGAATAGGCCGGCCGCAAGCGCCGCGTCGAAGTCCGTCTTGTGCACGCTGTAGTTTTTGCGGCCCGCGCGCACGTCTTGAATGAGCCTGTAGAACTCGCTGTCAATGCCGTTGTGTGTGCTCAGAACGTCAACGCCGCCCCCCCACATGAGAACGGCAATCGCCGCCTTCAACAGCCCGCCTAGATCTTCGTGGAACGCGGCTTCGTCGATAATGACGCGGCCTTGCTTGCCTCGAAGGTTCGTCGGCCTCGACGATAGCGCGGTGATATGGTTGCCAGACGCGAACCGTACCCGGTACGTTAGAATGTCGCGGTCGTCGTCGGTAAGCACGCTCTCTTCGGCTTCACCGGCGATTGCATTGAAGGCGCGCGCGAACATGGAACAGTCGCGGATAAACTCTTGGGTCATTTCCTGGTTAAAGCCGATGTAGAAGACGTTTGAACCGTCGGCCGCGGCAGCCCGCAACACGCTCTCGGCAGCGCACACCCACGACGCACCTATGCGCCTCGACTTTTCCCACACACGCACCTTCGAGTTGTCCGCCAACCAACTTGACTGATAATCCAGTAGGACCCCAGAAGACCCGGCGATTAGGCCCTTTGGGGGCATCTTAGTATCTAGTGTCATTCCTTGGTCAGCCATTTGGCTATGGCCTCGCAAGTCAACCCGCCACCGGACACGTGCAACGCGCACGCAATGCCTTCGGCGAGTGCGTTGAATACCTCGCAGGGGGTGGGCGACGGTTTAGGCGCGTGGTCACCGGCCAGCCATAGTGAAATCAAGTCGCGTCCATCCTGTCTTGTGCGAGTCTTAGGACGAAACAAGAGAGCATCGCCGAAGCAACCCAATAGCTCGCCGGCTGCCCGCCCGCGGCCTATAAGCACTGCAGGCGGATAGTTGCTTATCCTCTGTTCATACAGGGGTATTGCAGCCTGGAGGGCTATCCGCAAAAGCATGTCTTCGTTTGCCATCAAGTAGCCTCCGACTGAACCTGAGTGAGCGACCGCATTCGCCATCAACGATGCTCGCGGCCTGTTGTGTGCCGATACACTGAACTACCCTCGACGCCTGCAGGAGCACTGATAGCTCGGCCTCGACGGGTATCGTCAAACGGCCAGTTACGGTGGGCCGTTCGCGCCTTTCATAGACAAGCCGAGCAGCGCTTCGCAATCCCCAATGCCAGGAAAAGCGCTTGCCGCCCCTCTCGCGTTCAATTGCAAGCATAGCCGCCTCTTGGACTGTGTCCTCGGCGTCGGCTTCACCTACCAACACCCGCGACTGGCAGACAAGTTGCGGCCAATGGCTGTGGTAGTGCATTAGCCAATCATTCATTGACGTACCAGCGCCATAGTTGTGAGCCGGTTCTATCGCGTCGCAATGTCCCGGTCTTGAGGCCGTGCGCCAATGCGCCCGGCAATGAGGTATGCGGGATGCCTGCGTGCGCGACAATCTGACGACGCGTTGAGCCAGGATACTCTCTGAGGTATTGCCGCACCATTGCAGGCGCGCTAGTCGGAGCGCATTTAGCCAGGTAGCCAGGGCCAAAATATCGGCGGGCCCAATGACACATTGCTGACGGCGTGACCCCCAAGGCGGCGAGCTTCGCCGAACGTTTCGCCGCGCTGTTGGTTGTTTTGGCATAGCGAGCATATTGCAACACGAGTCTTTTTTGCTCAGGTATCTGTGACGCCCTAATCACGCGGTTGAGTTCGCTGTCGGCCAATAGACCAGCATGCACAAACCACCGCCCTACCCATTGTGTGAATTCCGCAGTGTCGCGCTCGTCAATGAACCCGTCTGCCGCGGCGTCCGCAACGAACAAGCTAACGCCGTCGGCACTTATCGTTGCGTTGTCCCGATCTTTCCGTTCATGCGTAGTGGCACTTGTCGTCATGACTCACTTTGCGGCAAGTCTGGCAGACCCAGTATCTCCCGCTTGATTGCTTGTATGGTTTCACCGGTCAGGCCGTGTTCGACTTGCACGGGCGCGTCTTTGCGTCCTGTGTGTTCGACCCTGTGGCGTATTCCGTATCTGTCAGGATACTTGCGCTCAAGTCTCCAGGCCGCGGCTTGCCAGTGTCGTTTCGACGCTTTCTTGATAGTTCGCAGATCGTCGAGCTCCGAGTCCGCCATGACCCTTTGTATTGTGTCGGAAAATGCGACGAACGGGGCTTCGCGTTTCTTGGGTCGCGCGCGCTTGCTCTTACTCAGTCGCCTGCGCTCGCGTGCACCACGACGTAGCCAGTCGTGCAGCGTGCTCCTATGAATACCGACAGACGCTGCGGCCGTTTCGATATAGGCCCCGTCCTTTAGGGCTTTGACGATCTGCTTTTGCAGTTCAGGCGTGAGCATTGTTGGTCTTCCGGCCACTGCACACCTATTCTGGCGAGGGTTCGCACCACGCCCGCACTGGCACGGCACCGGCCGTTGCATCGCCAATAGCCACGGCCTGTTGCAGGTTTGGGGCACGACGGCCCGCGAGAAAATGTGAGAGCTCGGTCTGCGACAATCCCACGGCGCTCGCGAACAGCTTTTTGACGGGCATGCCACTAGGTGCCGTGGCAGACAGCCTGCCAACATAGGCTCCTAGGAGCGTTGTTCCAAACGATCGTTTGACCATGCGAGAATGTACCATGCGTCAAACGGAGCTGTAAACCCGCACACCCCCAACGCCCCTTTTCGCGCCGGCCCCCGTCCGGGTAGAGTTTACATTTGACGCCGCCCACCGTCTCCCACGGTACCCGGAAGGCCCCCGAAAACCCCTTCATTTCAGCCCAACTACCCGAAACTAGGCAGTATTTCCGTGTTTTTGGCCCTCGTCGGGGGGCATCCGGGTAGAGTTTACAACTTGCGCCCCCCCCCGCGGCGGTAGCCCACGGTGTAGCCCCCCACGGCGATAACCCGCCGTAAACGCTCGGTTTATAGCCAGACACCCTATCCTACCCATGCCCACCCATTACCAACGCAACGCGTCGATGCAAACGGCAGCCCGAAAAAAAAACGCACCTGGATGCCTCCCGACAGACCCCCTTTTCCTGGCCAACCAGTTGGAAATAGACCACATTTCCCAGTTTTTACGTTTTCTGTGGCTATGCGTTTTTTAGTAGACAACGGTAAACCAGGAGTGTACTATTAAAACATAAGGCACACGGGACGCAGCTGGAAACAGTGAGAGCCAAGTGCAGCAGATTCGAAGGAGGCAACGACTTCGAAGAAACGGCAAGCGGCCCACGGGTCGAGTCAGCCGGCGCCGGGTGGAGAGGATAGGCCACAGGGATTTCCGACCTCCACCAAACCAGCCCCGGGTAGCGGCGGCAGACTAGCAACCCCAAACCAACACCAAGGACGGACACCATGACACAGCAACAACTGAGAGACGAGATCGCCGCCATAACCCGAGAGATTGCACGCCGCGAGCGGTTAGGCGGCGACAAAAACATCGTGATAGCGAAGCTGATTAGAATCACCCGCCAGTCGCTACTCAAGCGCCTACACGCCGCGCAAGACAAGGAAGAAACGGTTGACGTTGTGGCCTACAGCACCAAAGACCAGGTATTCGCCGGCCGGCGATTGAAGGCCGGCGAGAGACTCCCCACACAACGGCGCTTGCCGCGAACGTTTGCCGAGGAATGCGTACGCAAGTGCAGCCCGGGGTTCAGACTCGAGATAATCAACCGCTAACAACCACACAGACCGGGGGCCTACGGGCCCCCCGGGGGACAGCATGAACACCACACGCAAGCAAGTGAAGGCAGACCTTTTCGAGGCCGTCAGCACCGACGATAAGGCGTTAGCGGACACCCTGTTTACCCGCCTAGTGTTTTGGGGGGCGAATGCCTACGAGTACCGCGGGGTATCGGACGCTCGATTGACCCACGACGAGTTGGCCATGGTCGCGCCCGCGTTGGTTGGCAGCACATGGTTCGAGTCGATTTTCAACCTACTGTGCGAATAACACTCACACACACATCGGGGGCCATGCGGCCCCCAACGGGGGAGCCATGGAAACCACCCACATACTCAAGAGCGACTGGATCGCCAAGTGCCACAAGTGCAAGACGGTCAAACGCCTGTCGCGCGGCACGGCCGCAGAAATGTGGAACCGCAAGCCTCTGTTTGTCTGCCAGTGCGGCGGACGCACCGCTGCGAAGCTGATTAGCGGCGTGACCACGGATGCCCCGTGCAACAGCAAGTGCGAAGGGAGCAAGGGTCACGTGTGCGAGTGCGCATGCGGTGGCAAAAACCACGGCAAAGCGTGGGCGTAACCAACCCCCGGGGGCCCTTCTTGGCCCCCATGCAAACGGCGACTCAAAAAAACGACAATCGACCCCTTGACCATGCGTTTTTTGATGGACACCGGTAAACAGAGAGTGTACTATTAAAACATAAGGCACACGGGACGCAGGCGGAAGCCGAGAGCCAAGTGCAGCGGATCAGAGGGAGGCAACAAACTCTGAGAAACGACAAGGGGCCCCACGGGGTTCAGTCAGTCGGCGCCGGGTGGAGAGGGTAGACCAGAGCAACGATGCAGACGGGTTCCTCAACTTCACCAAACCAGCCCCGGGTAGCGGTGGCGCAATAGACACCGACAAGCCCCCCCCTGGCGAGTCGGTACGAAAGCAAACGCCCTCCCGAATGTATCGGGCGGGTGCACTTGAGGTTCCCCATGGCAGACCCTATCGTTGCTCTCTACAATCGCAACAATCCCTATTTCTTGGACATGGACGGTCACCCTACCTACGCCGCAACGGGCAAGCCCACCGGCCTGGTACAAGACGCAGTCGCGGCGGCCAACAACGCCTACGTGCGCGGCCATATCTTCCCGCTAGTGCCACCGCAAAGCAAAGGGACGCTTTGCAGCGGTTGCCTGTTCGAGGCAACGGCATTCGCAGCGCAGGCCGTAGCCAACGCAGGTTGGCATGTTTGGCGCAAAACAGAGACGGCATGGCTGGCCGTTCACCCCGACGTCTACAGGATGCGCGGCTGAACTGGCCCTAGAGCGGCCCCCGGGTACCGGGGGCCTTGGAAAACCTCAAGACCGCGACACAGCGTGCGGGCGTTTGCTTTCGTACCAACCCCAACACGGAGAAACACCATGACAGCTCAAGACCTGAACAGCGCACTTTGGGATGGCGACACACTACAGAGCAAGGCAGCCCGGCTCCGCAAGCAATCCGGACGGGCAATGAGGGCCGGCCAGTATAACCGTGAGGCCGCCCTGCAGGATTGGCGGTCGCTGATGTTTGAAGTCGCCAACGCAGTCTCTGGCCTTTGGTGTGTTAGCCAGTACCCTGCAGTGAAAGAGGCCGCGGCGATAGAAGAGGCGGACGTAGCCCGCCAACTCAGAGACGGCGAGCTGGGCGTCTGAGCCACTGCACTGACGAGCTCGGAAGAGCGAAACCCGGGAGCCCCCGGGTCTGCAGTTACCTCACAACCAACAACGGAGAGACGACCATGACCGCAACAATCATGCTGTACGAGGACAACGCCGGATCATTGACACTAGTCCATGGCACCGACGTCTACACGGGGCTTGAGCACCTGACAGACGGTACGACGCTCGTCGACTGTGCCGCTATTCTGGCGGGTGACCATCCTGCCGGGTGCCTCGCGCATTTCCGCGCATACGACCACCCGGGGCCCACTGAGTATGACTCACTCGTCGCCACAGTGGTCGACGGTGAGCTGGATATCGTCGGCAGGCCCGGGATTGCCGCCCGGATTCTGCTCGGCATGGGCGACGAGTGAGGTGACATGACATGACCAGGCAGACAGAGCTAGTGCATCTCATCACGACATGCACCCGGACCCGCTGGTTTGGCGGGAGACAGATGCAGGTGGGCGACCAGCTACCGCGGGGCGGTCCGGTTCCTCGGTGGTTCGCGGAGGCCTGCCTCAGGCACTGCAGTCCGGGATTTAGGATTGAGATAGTCAAGGGCTAGCCAGCAACCACGCAACCGGGGGCTCCGTGGGGCCCCCACAGGGAGAGACGACCATGACCAACAACACGACCAAGATCGAGGCCGCGGCGCGCTATTGCGCCGAATGCAGCGCTAAAGCGGCGCGTTTTTACAGTCGCCAGGAAGCCGCGGAGCTCATGCCGCGCAATCCCCTCGATGGCGATTGGGAATACCTCGAAGATCAACTCGGCCGCGAAGCGACCCCTGAAGAAATGCGGCTCTTTGTGGTGACTTGGTTGGATGCCATGGATCTCTGAAGCTGGGCGCCAGACGTTTTGCTAATGTGGCGTCCGCCACTCGATAGCGTCCCATCAAACCTGTAATCAGTCCGAACACCACGCAACAACGGGGGCCCTCCGGGGCCCCAACACGGAGAGACGACATGTTGTTTATTCTCACACGCACGAAAGAAGTTATCATCAAGGCTTGGCAGGAGCACGGTGATGTTCTCCCAGCAACAATAGAGATTGACGTGCCAGACGTTGAACTCCCGGAAACAATCCGGGAGCTGTACACGGACGAGAGTATCGATCTAACGCCAGGCCACCACAACACGGACGGGCGCTTGAGGTACTACAAGACCGGCGGTCACCTCAAGACGGAGCTCAACCGCAATCACAGCGAATACTGGGTGCATGCATCCGTGAGCACTGAGCACAAGACCTATGGCTCAACACCTACCCCAGAAGAGCTGTTCGGCAGCATCCTTGCGACGCATGCAGAGCACAAGGCCAAGATCGGGGCAAAACAGGCAGAACTGCTTCAGGCAAACATCAGCCGCACAGAGAACTGGCTCGCCGAACCGGACTTTAGCGACTCACCAAGAATGCCATTGCTGTCTGAAGACCATCCATTGCGTTCGAAGGTGCTGCGTGCGCAGCAGGAGCACCAAGAGTCGCGGGCCCGTGCGTGGATCGAACGCGGCGAGAATGCGTTGGCTGATAGCGACCACGACGTCGACTTGTACAAAGTCCTCAACTCTGCACCGTCAATCGGTTTGCTGCCTGAACACCACCCAATACTGGTGGCCGTTGCCGACCTGAAGACTCGGCTCAGCACCGAAGACAGGCTCCGGTCTGCGGCAAAACGCGAGCGTGAGAAGGCGGCCGAAAAGCAATATGAGGTAGACCGTGAGGCCTGGATCCATGCGCATGGATCCACGCGCCTGCGGCTCTTGCTGGAAGAGGGAATCAAGCTCGACAACACCTACAGAGACGAGCGCCTACGGGCAGAGCGTCCGGGCTTCGTTTGGTACAGGGAAATATGTGGAAAGCTAGGCAGCGTGCGTGATGCGTGCGAGACCACATTGGAAACGCTGCGGCGGGTACGGCAGACCGTCTCTGACGTCAGGCTTGAGTACCTGAGAGACGCCGCTCATGTTGAAGGCTGCAAGCATCAGGAGGGCTACGACTACGACGGGCCGCTCAACCCGTTCAAGCCCACAGCAGTGCTCGTCGCCGAGTTCCTCGGCGCGACGATTGTGCAGAGAATTCATCCCGAGGACGAGTAGCCACGCAGTTGGGGGGGGCCGCGGCCCCCCAAACTACTGAACAGAAACTTAGGTATTTTCGATGAAAACAGAGGCCGACAATACACTCACGATACCAGCCGGCGTAGGTTTTTACTGGGTTTCCGGCCGCGCCGGCGAGGGCTCCTTTTACCACTGAACACACAGACAGGGGGTTATCATGTACGAACGGCGACCAACCAGCATCATGGACGTGAGACGGATAGCATACGATCAACTAGGCGACGGAGCGACGGAACGCTTAGCCGACGAGTTGGTGCGTCGCTATCGTGACCGCGCGCACGAGTTGGGTTTGCGGTACGGTAACGACTGGTCAGACGTGTTTGACCTGCCAGAAACAGACTGGCTCGCACTCGTCGACGAATGCATGGCGGTTTGTGGTGACGAGGACGAGGGCGACTAGTCGCCGTCTGCGTCTCCGCCGTCAATCGCGGCGTCCAGCTTGGTCGCGACCTCGGTGCAATACGTGATCAAGGCGTCCGCCGCCATTGAGTGCGCACCGCCGGAGAGGGCCGCTTCGACGAGTTTCGGGAGTGATTTTTTCAGGCCGTTTTTGTCTTTTTTGTCTGGCATGCGGCGCACGTTCGCACAGAGGCGGTTTGGCCGCAAGGGAAACTTTTTCTGGGGGGGGTGGAGTAGGGAGACCATACACCGGGCTAGGAGGCTTGTCAATTGCCCGCCACATTGCCCGGGATAGCCCCTCCGGGCAATCCGCGAAACCGGCGCGGCGTGATGCTAGTCAAACCGCTCTTATAATGATAAGCTAACTATGCACGGGACGCGCCTGGGATCACGCAAGTTGTTTCAGTGGCTGCAATATTCCCGAACAACCCAACCGTGTGAATGCACAGAGGAGAGGACATGAGAGAGCTAAGACACACACTGCAAGCGTATCGGCACGAACACCCACACCCTCGTGTGACCATGGAAGACTTGGAGCGTTGGGAGCGCGCACCGCACAGGGGCTTTCCGAGTTTTGAGAACGCGCGCGGCCATAGGCTACGCCGTGGCGGTGGTCAGTGGCACCTCAGGGTAGCCACCGGCAAATGCTTGAACCTAACGCTCCGCGGAGCGCTTGACCGGTTGTGGGCTGGCGAGCGCAATGGCGACCTGCGCATGCGGCAACCATACCCACTGCACCCGTAGGGGGACGCTATGTACGATCAATTCTGCCTTGGGCCTGGCTGCCGCCAGTGCGTGTCGTGTCCCATGTGGTCAGAATGCCACGAAACCGAGGAGGCCGAAACGACGCCTGCGGACGGCGTATCGTGTATCTGTACTCCGTGGGAACTCCTACACGAACCGTTCCACAGGTGCCCTGTGCACGGGAGCAAGCAATCCTTGGAGGTGACATGAGAACCGGTAGAGACATATTCCACGACCCGAGGAGCGGCGTCACGAAGTGTCGGTGCCGCGACTGTTTTGACACCGTATACTCGGCCGACACGGCCAGCCCTGATTTTTGTCCGCAGTGCAAAGAGGCGGGCTGCGAAGCCCTCGGGGATTGCCTGAAGTCGTCACGTGCTGACGAGAAGGGTCGCGACCAATGCGAGTAGTCCGCCGAACGTTCGGCCCGCGATTCAGCGAGTACGAGCGCGACGTTTTCGGACGTGCGAACAACACCGGCCACGGCGGGTGTTGGATCAACGACGAGGCGTGCGGCGTGCCCGACTGCATCATGGCCGACTTCGTGTTCTCTGTCGAGATCGAGCGACCAGAGACCCGCCTGTGGTTCGCAGATTTTGAAACCCCGGCCGAATCGATTTAAGCGAGACCCCACTGGGCTTAGCTGAAATCGGTTTGCTCGAGCGGATTTCTTCGACGGACTCGGGAGGTTGCTTTCTGTTGGGTTTCTGAGGCCCGAGCAAACCGATTTACTTTTGAGGCTCAGGACTCTATCATTGCCCGACCAACAGCACACAAAAAACCTCGACCATGGAGGTCAGGCTGATGCCATCCCAAGGCGCGAACGCCCCCGGGCACTGGCCAGCCGGTGCTCGGGATTTCTTCCGCAGACAAGCGGATTGACATACTACACGTCCAAACCCCCGGGCACTGGCTGCGGCTGGTGCCCGGGGGTTTTTTTTTGACTTGAGGCCGTGGGGCGCGCGCAGTATGGTGCCGGCTCGGTCCTACGGCTCCAGTCCGCCCCGTCGGGACCGTGGGGCTCAGTCGTCCCCGACGGGGACCAGCCACGCGGCGAAGGGAACTCGCGCATGCTTATTCAACTCCACGGCTTGTTCAAGCGTCGGGATGCGACGCCCGCGAAGCAGGAAGTTGAGCTGTTGCTTTGCCATCCCACAACGACCCGCAAGCGCCGAAGCGGTAGTCGTCGGGTGACTCGCGAGCCACCGCAACAGGATTAACGCGCCCTTGTTCGTAGTGCTCATAAACTAACAGTTTACCACAAAAATGCGCCTCATGCAATCGGTGAATTCAGACGATACCGTCCAACCACGCACCGAGCAAACACATTGCATCGGCGGCATTGTCGTCACCCACCGTGGCTAGCGGTACCCGCCACCGGCGGGCCGCGGCCTCGCTCATCTGGTCCTTGTTCGCGCGGCCATATCCAGTCGCGGCTTTCTTGAGTTGCGTCGGATTGACGACTCTCACTGGTATGCCACGGTTGCATGACCACGCTTCGACGATTGCGCGGAAACCACCGTAAACGATTGGCGCCCGTGTCGTGAACGCCTTGCCGGTCGGGCCAGTCCGTAGCCCACCGACGAAGTCCTCTAGCACGACGAGGACGGGTGGCCCCTCGTCGTATAGCGCGTCTAGGTGTGTCCATAGGCGTAGCCACCGGCGGCCAGGATGGGGGTCTCGGTCAGGAAAGGAGACCCGGCCAGAGCGGATGATACTCTCCAGACCGCCGACGGTAACGCCGCCGAGCGCAAACCCCAATTGCGTGCCGAGGTCAAGTGCGAGAACGAGGCCGTTGCGGTTTGGTTTCTGGATTGGGAGTTGAGTCATTCTGCCACCGTCGTCAAAATCGCTTCCTGAGGCCCAAAAACGCGTTTAAAACACCGACCCCTACCTTGGACCCCAACCGGCGCTAAAAACGCCCTCACGAGCCACAAGGGCCCACTGATCACCGGGTTTGAAACCTTCCTGAGCAGGACTAGATACCGCCAAACGGAACCATGGTGCCGCACGCCCGTTCTACCCGCATCAATTCCAGGCACACTATGCTTTACCGGTGATAGGTCAATTTGCGTCATGCTTCCTATCCCCGGAAAATTCCCATTGTGTCCGGGACACCTTTTGTCCCAACACGCAAGCACTGCCCACATGGACAAACAGGGAAAACCGTTATATCCTGAAGCCCGGAGGTGAACCATGTTTCGAGTTCGACATTTCTTGCTGGTGAGCACTGTCGCATTTTGCTGCGTTGCACAGTTCGTGGTCCATGCCTGCCATGACAGTGGCGACCCCCTGGCGTCCATTTCCCCGGCCGCCATGGCACAAACGCCTGACCTTGAAATCCAAGCCAAAGGCAAAGACAAGAACAAGGACAAGGTGAAGCCGAATAACGGCCCGAAGCTAGCCGCCGCGCTATGCATCGCAGCCATGCGGTCCGGTCTAGCGGGCTCCATGGATGCACGCGTCCTTGCCCAGTACTGCGTCGATATGGCGCTTGAGCTCATGGGTGCCGACTACAGTCTTGAGCCCTAGTTACGTTTTGCCGTGGTGTTGAACCGCCAAGGTTATGTCACGTGCGGCCTCTGCCGTCGCCATACGCAATCCGCTGACCGAGCTGGTCAGGCGATTGATTGCAACGGCAATCGCAAACAGCCCATCCACAACGTTGCACGCTTCCAGGCTTGGCTCCCCCTGGATGCGTGAGCTGAATGCTTGCCGGATACTTGTGGCCAGTTCGTAGTCGCTCATGATCCACCGACCGTCGTCGCCACCTGCGACCCATGCGGCCCAGGTTTCTTGATCACGCGCGGTACTTCCGCCTTGTCGACGTTCGGCAGCGTTGGTTGCGCGAGCGCGAACTTTGCCTTGACCGTGCTCCCGACCGACAGGCACAGCTGTCCGTAAAACGCGCGCATGCTCTCGACCACCGGGAGCGGTAGCTCAATATGCACGTCGACCTTTTCCTCTCCATCGACGGGCTTGACTGCCCCGAGTGCCGGTGTCACCCTCCCTTTCCAGTCTAGGAGCTCGACTTTGTGCTCCTCGAAAACGACGTTTGGATTTAGGCTCCGAAAGAGCGGGTGGAACCCTTCCCCGTTCTCGTGCCACCCGGCAAACATGGTCTGCTCACCGAGCTCGCCGAGGGCCGCCTTTGCCTCTTCGGGCGAGAAGCGCGCTGCCAACACCGCAATGGCAATGCGCGAGTTTTCGCTTGGGTAGTAGCTGACACGCTTGATTGAGATTTCGCCTTTGATAGCTCCGTGGATCTCCATCTTGTTTTCCTTTCAGGGTGAACGCGCGGGCCCGATAACGGGCGGCGTGGTTAAAGGCTGCAAAGAATCGGCGCACGCGGGACAGATAACGATGGCGTCGAACATAGCGCCGCACTGTTGGCAGTGTTGCCAGACAGACGGCGGTGGCGTTGGCTTGTCGAGGCCGAGTGCGGCTTTGCTTTCGGCTATGCACTCCGCGTCGAAGCGCGCCTTTAGCTGCGGGAGGTCGTCGTTGCTGTAGCTGCGAACATCCTGTGGTAGCCAACGCAAAAACGTCTCGACGTACTCAACGTTGCCATTGATAAACCGATACCTAAGCTCATCAGGCAGTTCGAACACCGGCCCGAATGCAACGTCTGTCGTGTTGCATACGAGAACGATTTTGCCACCTTGCTCCAAGAGATCGACTCCCACTATGCACCCCGCTTTCCGGCGTCGCCGCCCTTGGGTGGCGTTGTGGGCTGGCGCTGCGCATCTTCGCAGTACAGGCAGAGAAGGGGTGTTTCAACGGGGCCGCCACATGAGGCACAGACGACGGACTTTGCCAGTCTGTCTTTAGCAATGCGCGCCTCCGCTTTGCACTCGTGCTCAAAGAGTCGTTGGTGCGCGACCAATTCCTCATGGTTGTAGGCGCGCGCATCCTGCGGTAGCTGGGCGAGGAACGCCTCAACGTACTCGGACACGTTCGTGTAGATCTGCTCAGCTCCGTCGGGCAACGTGAACACTGGACCAAACGCAGTGTCTGTGGTGTTGCAGACCAAAACAATCTTGGTGCCACGCTCGTCGTATATGTTCTCGTATGGTTCGACGCCCATTGCTACGCCCGCCCTTCGTCGTCTGTTGTTGGCTGTGGTTTCAGTTGCAGCGCACGCACACGGAATTGCCCTTGCGCCCAATGGGGGTTTCTGTGCCGGCCGCCGAAAGTCATCACAATCGAATCGCGATCTGCACTGTGCGTCGGCGTGCCGTCCGGTTTGTCGTAGTTGATCCTTGCGTCTGGCACCCAAACAGTCCCACGTATCGCCCACCGGTGGTACCAGTCCTGTGTGCAGCCCACCGGGCCGAGCATGCATGTTTGAACGCCACGCTCGGATTCCTCCACGGCTTTGCGTGTCGCCGTGGCCATGGAAGCAAACTCAGGGTTGGCAAACGTGACGTCTAGCCACGGTTGCCAGTTCGCGTCCTCGGCCCTCGTGAAGTATTTCTCGCAGAGGGCGTTGTGTGACTCCGCGTAAGCGTCGAGGGCGAACGGCCCAAACAGGGAGGTCAATCGCTCGAACAGCCAACGTGGTGTTCGCAGGTCTTGCTGGCCAGGGCTTTTGTTCTTGCCGTCCCTGCGTTGCTTCCCGAGCAAGGTTCGAATGTCGTCCGCCGTTGGTCGACCGTTGTTCGATTGCGCGAGGGCCGCCTCCCACACCCGGGCTTGCATGTCCTCGCCGACGCCCGCAAGCTGCAACGCAGCGTCAACGCTTATCGTGTCAATGTTCGGAGCACCGACTAACCGCGTAGCCACACCCGCGGCGGTCATGAGCTCATAGCCCCGTGAGCGGCTCAGCGCCCACCGCTCAGCGAGGTAGTGCTCGAAGGTCGCATGCTTTAGGCGATACAGCTTTTCGGCACGGATCTCGGCGAGGGCCATACCTACCTCGACGAACGAGACGAAACCATGCTGGATTATAGATTCGAGTTCGGTGAGCTTTAGCTGGTCGGCCGTGAGATCACTCATTTGGCACCCCCACCAGGTAGTCACACGTGACCTCGATTAGGTAACCCCACGCAGTCGCCTTTGCCTTTGCTGCGTGGGCAATAGTCATCCACACCGATTGCGTCGCCATGGACCACATCATGGAGTGAGCCGTCGCCCGGGCCGCTAGCCATGCCGCATCGGCCCCGGAGGCCCACGTCGCCACCCATGCGGCTTCGGCCACGAGCGACGTTTCATGCGGCCCCCAACGCGCAACGTATTCGGCCGCACTTCGGGCCGCCGCGAGGTCTGTCTCCCCAAGCAAACCACGCACCCACCCACGCTTGGCCGCAAGGCCCTTCACACAGCGCTGGTCGATTGGCATGCGGACGTCAGCGATTGCCCGCTCCGCGTAACGGCACGCGAGCTCATGCAGGGGAGGTTCGCTGAGTATACCAGACCGCAGTGCGAGGTAAAGACGCTGCTCTGCGTAGTCACGCCCGGCCAGTAGTTCGCCTAGTGTGATGTCGTGGCGCTTCAGGGCCAGTTGTAGCGGCACGGATATCTCACCGCACGAGATCATGGCGCGACAGCCCGCCTCTGTGTCGAGGTCCATCCGTGCGTCAAGGATGCTGTAGAAGGGGCGCGCGGCACTAGTCCCGGATGCGCGCGCGCAGGCCGCCGGGTCAGCTACGTCGGACCTTGCCGGTGTCGCATGGTCCGACGATTCTCTTTGCTCTTTGAGCGTCGTCGTGGTTTTGTCGGGTCGTTCTTGCATTTGAAATCCCTCTGTCGAGTTGGATAGACGGGGCGCGTGGTATCGGCTCGTTACCACGCGCCCGCATCAAACCTAATCCTTGTCTTCTTTGTCACCAGGCATGGTCATGCCGGTGGCAACGTCGGTGATCAACTTGCTGACGTCGGCGGCTTCTTTGATTTCGCCAGGCTCCCCCTCGCTTGGCGCTTCGAGTTCCGGTAGGCTGTCGCCACGCAGAACCCGCTTGGCTAGCGCAATATACCCGCCCATGAATTCTTTACCGGCGGCTTCGAATTGCCTGTCATCCATCCTGCCGTAGGCACTACCGCCGCCCTGCATAACCATCATCTTTTTGGCAAGCCGATCTGGGTGATCACTGCTCGACTTCCTTGCCAGTACTTTGACTTCGCTCCACGCCTGCAAAGCCTTCAGTTGGAGATCCACTGTTCCCTCAATCATGGCTACCATCTCACCCAGCGAAGGCATGAACTGCGGGTAAAGCAGATGCGCTTGGCGGAATGCTCTCAGGATGCGTTCCGCATCGTAGTGCTGCAGCCCGGTCCAATACTCCGCGATTGACATGGCGAAGTGTTTCGGATCCCCTAGCTGCTGCGTATATCTCGCCTTTAGCTTATACATCTCTGTAGAGAAATCACTCATTGTCATGCGTTGCATCACTGTTCTCCATTTGCGCTCTTTGGCGCGTTTCTTCGTCTTTCCTTGCTTGTTCTGCATCCCATTTTTTGGCAATTTCCATTGACATCCTATATGCTTCTCCGAACTTGCTGTGAGACTCCTTTCCTTTTGGGTCTGGTAGCTCGGCTAGGTCCATGAACTGCGTGACCTTCGAGCTGTTACGGACGATTAGCTCCAGGGCGTCGTACCGCTTTCCCCGGTCGTTATCCCCTTGGTTGAATGCCGACCGGTGGCACCCATCGATAGCGAGGCATAGGTCGGCAACGCTGTAGCCCTCGTTGAGGCGCGCACGTATCAGCTGCCAGTCCTTGCTCTTGCTGTTCGGGTTCGGCGCCGCGCGTTTGTGGTATTTCCGATAATGCGCGAAGACAGCCCTAATCTCAATTGGTCGCCTGTCTGGAACCACAACCTGGTCGGGCTCGCGCAGCGAGGGCGACGAGGGCTCGCATAGCGAGACCTGTTCCGGTTCGGTTTTGACGGTTTCCGGGTTTGCTCCCTGTTCGGCGCACTGCGTCGAACTACACAGTAGGTTGTTCTCTCTCCGATCTACGTTCGAAGATCTATGGGTTCGATCTGAGGAGTTACGTTCCCTTGTGTTTTCTTCTCTTCTCTTTACTTTACTTCTGCCGGAGTACTCCGGAGTTTGCCGGAGTAACTCCGGAGTACTCCGGAGTACTCCGGAGTTTGCCGGAGTAACTCCGGAGTACTCCGGAGTGGCTTCGACCCATGACGGAACTACCTTGGAATTTGGAGGGAATTTCGATTGACCCTCCCTGTCATAACGCATGTTCGCTTGATTCTTTCTGAATTTCGGAAATTCAATGATGGCCTTGTCTTCCACTTCATAGATGGATATCAAACCGAGTTTATGGGCCAGACGCAGTGTCTCGCGAACGGTTTCGATATCCACGCCATGCAGCAATGGAGTCACAAGCCCCTTGATTTCCTCCGGGTCGCCGATGATCCGACCGTCCCGGTCAAGATGCGCAATCATGAATGCGAAGATTGTTGTGGCCCAGCCACCTAGCTCGTTGCCGAGTTTCGCCACCTTGGCGTCGTAAGAGATAGTCGTGTTGAGCATGCGCCCACGCGCCATTGCGGCCCCTCCGCGGAAAATCCCACCGGGCCCAGCATCGGTTGTGACACTCAAACCAAAGAGTCCGACACCGGACCCGGTGGGAAACTTGACTAACGCGCTTGAGGTTTGAGCATCACAGCGCCTCCATCCCACACCCTCGGGTCCAGATCAACATGCGCCCACCCTCCATGCCCCCCGTTTTCCCGTCGGGCCCGTTTCCTCGTGGAACCGGAACGCTTGTTGAACTTGCCGGGGGCCCGACGGGAAACTTCACGATTCAATTCCCGCCGGACTCGGTGCGTGGTTTATGCCTTGTCCGAGTCATAGTTACGGCACCGAGCCCGGCGGGAAACATAGTTACAGGTATGCCATACCAGGGTGTCACCACTCTGCCTCGATCGTCTTGATCTCTTCTGCTGTCGGCGGCTCCTCTTGTTTACGAGGTTTTCGCTTGTTCTTCATGCGTCCAATTTTGAGCTCCAGTCCAAGCTGGCTCAAAACGCTTTGCACGGAGGTCATCCTCGCGTCAGTGTGGCCTGCCTCTAGATTGGTTATGGTCATACGGGAAACCCCAGCCAATTCGGCCAGTTCTCCCTGTGTAAGATTCAGTTTCCATCTCGCGCCGCGCAAGGCGACACCCATTTGTTTTAGATCTAGCATCCGCCACACCTATTCAGACATTGCCGTCGCGCGCAAGCTGAAAGGATTGCCGGTCTGATATTTTTCGCTTGACGGAGATCGAACTGAAGCGCTACAAGAGGACAGCACGGCAAACAATGGACGCAAAGAGAACTATCTTCCCGGTGTGCCAGGCACTCACCGGGTAAAGTGCGCGCTCAGGACAATCTTTGCCGTGCGTTTTGAGCGTGCTAACGCTCTTGGGCCGGTCGATCAATCCCTCCCCCCTGCCACGGCCGGCCCAAGAGCCACACAAGAAAGGTGCACCATGACGGAGAACGGCAAAGGCAAGGCGCGAGCGACGGCAATGGCGCGGCGGGACCCAACTGCGATGGAGCGGCAGTACTCTAACGAGAGGTACAACTACCTCGCGCCCAAGATGATGATTGACGAACTCCCCCAAGGCATGCGGCTTGTGGCGACGAGGGTTGATATCGACCCGCAGAGCGACGACGTCTACCAGATCCCCGGCGGCAGCAAGGTTGGGATTGGCAAGGCCAAACTGAACGCCTTGGCGGCCGGCGCTGGCATCTCGTACACGTACAGTAAGCGCGTCGACGACCGCCGCCACCCGCACTACGTGGAATGGGAGGTCGGCGGCAAGATGGTGATGCCAGACGGGTCATTGCGCGAAGAGAGCGCAAACAAAGCCGTCGATCTGCGGGCCGACATTGGCGACGGCAGCCAAGGTGCAGACCTGGAGAAAATCACGTCATTGGCGGCGCGGAAAAAACGCGACCCGTCCGGCGAGATTGTCCAGCAACGCCAGCATATCCTCAGCATGGCCGAAACGAAGGCCAAAAACAGGCTGATACGGAGCATGGTTGGCCTGCAGACGAGCTACGAACGGCCCGCGTTGTTGAAGCCCTTCGTCATGGTGAAGTTGGCCGTGGACCCTGGGTCGGAGTTCGGCAGCAAAGCCGCCATGGCCGCCATGTATGGCGCAACGAACGCTCTGTTTGGGCCCCAGACCCAACCGCCGGTGGTGGTGGCTGAACTCGAGGCCCCGGCAATCGACACGACCGAGGATGCCACCACGGACACGCCAGAGACGCCCCAGGACGTTGAAACTGCCGACGAGACCAATAATACCGGCGACACCAAGGGACAGCCCCTAGAGCAGCTCATGGCCATCTGGGCCTATGCAGACAAGCATGGCATGCCGGCAACGACGTTCAGGGAAGTGTCATTCGCGGCGACCGGCAAACAGCGCAAGGCCGAGTTCACCGACCAGGATGTCGAGTTGGTCGTCAAGTCCGTCGAGGACTGGATTGCCGTACGTGGCGGTCCGGACGAGGAAGCGAAGTAGAACAATGGACAGGTGCAAGTCGTGTGGGGCCCCCATTATATGGGCAAAGACCCATACCGGGGCGCGGATCCCATTGGATCCTATGCCTGACCCGGACGGGAAAATCACTATCACCACAGACAAATGGGGGGGCGTTGTTGCGCATTTCATGAATCTCACGCCCCTCTTTCCACCGCCACCGGCAGACGAGCGCTACACATCTCACTTTGCGACGTGCGTCGCCGCGGCGAACAAGTATCGGCGGAGAGTGCGGTGATTGTTTCTGGTGAAACTTTTCAGGAGAGACGACCATGATATGCGCGCACGTAACGGACACTCACCTCGACGAACGCTGTAAACACGAATCCTTACCTGAACAGGTCAAGCGTTTGGTTTGGATTGGCGAACACGCGAAGGGGTGTCATGCCGAGGTACTCCTTCACGCTGGCGACGTCTTTGAACGTTTGTCGACGCCCGCCGAACGCAACGCTGCAATCGAGGTATTCCAGGCATGGGCGGAACACATGCCTGTTGTGGCTATTGAAGGTAATCATGACCGGCCGAACGACCTGGCCTACCTAACACACCTGGCGTCCCAACACCCTATCGTCGTGACCGCCCGGCCGGACGTGATTAGCGTAGCCGGTATTCGGGTCGCCTGCCTCCCATGGCCACGCAAGTCGTGGCTCGCGAGCAAGGTGGAGCCCGGCCAGGATATCAACGCCGTTGCGGCCGACGCCATGCGCGCAATCCTCGCCGGGTTCGCCGCGCAAGCCCCCGACATCCTTCTCGCCCACGTCGAGGTCGGCGCCGCATTGCTCGACACTGGGCAGCCCATGTCCGGCCGCGCAGATATCGAGCTATCGGTCGACGAGTTGAGCGCGGTGGCGCCCTACGTTGCCCTAGGTCACATCCATAAACGGCAAGAGTTCAGCGGGTGCAACGGGACGGTTTGCTACGCTGGCTCCCCCCGGCAGACGACCTTCGGTGAGGGCGCTGACAAGGGCTACACGTTGGTAGCCACTGACGGCCACGGCCAGCCACGGCTCGAGCATATCAACGCCCCGGGCCGCACGCTGCATTCGCTAGAGGCGACGTGGGACGGCGAGGATCTGTCGGTGCCGGATGGTACTCTGCCGGACTTCCGTCGTGGGGCCATGGCCAGTGAGTCACTGCGCCTCACGTACCACGTGGATGCCTCTGACCGCGAACAGGCAGACGCCGTGGCGAAGAGCATGCGTGACCACCTACTGGCCGCCGGCGCCCACAGCGTCAAGCTCGACCCACGTATCCGTAATGTCCAGCGGGCGCGGTGTGAGGAGATCCGAAGCGCGGCCTCAAATGCCGACAGAATACGGGCCTGGTGGACGTCGAGGGGCGAAACCCCTAGCCGAGAGGGCGCAATCCTTGATAAGTTAAATGAGCTTGAGGGAGAAATATGATGGACATTAAGGAAGAGAAACAAAGCGATACCAGAAGGGCCTTCGACGACACCGAACGCGCCATTAAAATTGGGTGTGATGGCGGCGAGGTAGTTATCAGTCTAAGCGAGACCGCAAAGTGGAGTATGCATCCGTCTATGGCGCGCGAGCTCAGTAGCTTACTGCTGAGTCATGCTCGGGTCGCCGAGAAGTGGGGCGGCAAATGAAACTCAAGAAACTGAAACTCCAGGGGATCGGATGCTTCCACGACGAGGTTGAGCTCCCCATAGAAGCGCTCGGGGACGCCAGTATCGTGTGTGTTCGGGGCTTGAACGGCGCCGGCAAGTCGACTTTGTTCGAATGCGTGCCTGGCTTAGTCTATGGCCACACGCCAAGCCGCGGCCTACTCACGGCGATGGCCAACAGGCCGGACTCTTTCGTTGAGGGCGTGATTGAGACCGATCAAAGGTACTGGCTGCGCCGAACTATCAACGCGACGAGGAAACAGCCGAAGATAGAGGCCTACTTGTTTGACGGGAGCGACGAGCCACTAAATGACGGCAAGCAGACGACGTTCGATCATGAGGTTGCTCGCCGGTTCCCGTCCGGTCGAGTATACCTTGCCTCGGGCTATGCCGCCCAGAATCGTGGGGGGCAATTCCTCGAGGTCAGCAAGGCCGAGCGCAAGGCCCTGTTTGCTGAGATGTTAGGGCTAGGCATGCTGCAGGCCCTTAGCGAGCGGGCACGAGAGAGGGCGAGCGACCAGGATGCGGAACGGCAACGCCTGTCGTCGGCCATTGCTACCCTACAACCCCGGTCTGAAATCGGGCCCATGTTGCGTGGCCGTCTTGCCGAAGCCCATGAGGCCGAAGTGACGGCACGGAAACGGGTTGCCGAGCTCGAGCGGGATGCCAAAAAGGCACAAGAAAACCTCGATGCTTGGACGCGGCAACGGGGGCTGCTCGACGAGACCGCAACAAAAGCGCGCGAGGCCGTGCTGAGCGCAGACCATGCCGTTGAGCGCGCGCAAGCGAAATTTGCCGCAGTCAAAGAAGGCATGGCGCAGAACCGCAAGGCGCAAGATGAAATCCTCGCACGCCTGCGACAACGGGACGAACTGGTAAGGTTCGCCGAGGGTGAGGACAATCCACAGGAGATCCAGCGACTGGAGAGTGAAATCGACAGCGCGCGCAATGTCGACCGCGCTCGACAGGAAGCGGACGCCCAGCTACACCGGCTCGAGGACGCACTCACACTGGCCGAACGCAAGGCCGGCGAGGACCTGCAAACGACGCACGCACTGGCTGACGTGCCATGTAAGGGCGAGGGCGTGTTTTCCGGGTGCCCGTTGATCACGCGGGCAACGTCGGCACGGGACCGTACAGACGCAAACGCAAGCGCCGTTGAGGACGCGCGGTTTGCGATTGACCAGCAACGGCACATAATTGTGGAGCTGCCGAGGGCGCCCGACACACAGAATCACGTCGACCGCATTGTGCAGCTGCGTGCCGAACAGAGACGACGAGATCAAGCAAGGGGCGAGCTATTGCGGCTCGACGAGGCGTGTGTGGGGCTTGGAGAGCTTGAGATCGACGCAGAAAAGTTAGTCCTCGGCATTGATCTGGCGACAAAGGCCCTTGACGACGCGGCAGAGGCGCAGGCGCGGGCCCACACAACGTTGCGGGACGCAAGCCAAGCGAGGGCCGAACACGACGAGGCAAAGCCAACGGTGACCTCGACAGATCTCGGCACATGGAGACAGAAACAAACCGCAACCGCCGTCGAGGTAGGACGGCTTGAAAAGGCAGTGGAACTCGCATGCGAGGCCGCAGAGCAGATCGGCGAACTCGAGAAACAATACGGCGAGTGCGCGGCCACTATTGACGACTGGAGACACCTACAAAAAGCGCTTGGGCGGGACGGCGTGCAGGCCCTTGAGATCGATGCTGCAGGCCCGGAGGTCAGCGAGTTGATTAATGAACTCTTGCACTCGTGCTACGGCCCGCGGTTCACCGTGGCCCTGGAAACCACGACCCAGAAAAAGGATGGCAAGGGGAGCAAGGAGGTTTTCGACCTCAGGGTGATAGACACCGAAGGCGGCACCGACGGCAGTGCAAGCGACCTGTCAGGCGGCGAGCGTGTCATCGTGGCCGAAGCGCTGTCGCTGGCCATCGCAATCTACAACACGCAACGGTCCGCCATGCCGATTCAGGACTTGTTCCGGGATGAAGTCGCCGGCGCCCTCGACTATGAGAACGCCCCCCGCTACGTCGCCATGTTGAGACGGGCCCTTGAACTCGGGAGCTTTGCCCGGGTCTACTTCGTGGCGCACAGTCGTGACCTGTGGGATTTGGCCGATGCGCAGATAGTTGTTGCCGACGGCAAGGTCGAGGTCGCGGCGTGACAATCCCCACAGACCTCCCGCGACGTTGGCGCTGCCTAGGCCAGGTTCAGGAACCGTCTGGCATCTGTATTTTCAGCGACACCCACGCGTTTCTGCGCAACGACGGCCTGCAGGCCATCTTTGCACTCGAGGCCCATGCCGACGGCAATTGGATGCACCTCAGTGTCAGCAGACCAAAGAAACTGCCAACGTGGGTTGAACTCGTCTCTGCGAAGATAGATTTCCTTGGTCCGGAGGTTGCGGCGGTGCAGATCCTTCCCCCCGAGAGCCAATGGGTCAACGCACACGCCTACACACTGCACCTGTGGCACTATCTTGACGGTCCACGCTGGCCGATTGTCGAGGGGCCCAAAGGCAAAAACGATGATGCAGCCCCCTGAGATGGACGGCACATACAAAGGCATCTACCCAAACCAGATTTTTGGTGCGTGCGTCATGGTCGAGTTCGAGCTAATCGCCCTCATGGAGGGCTATCATCGAAACCAACCAAGATGCATAGGGATAGTCAACGAACTGACGGCCGAAGGATGCCCGCCAGAAACGCTGCTCAAATTTTGCCGCTTTGTCGCCGGGCACAAACCGGGCGACGGTTCGGCCAGCATTCCCAGGAGGCAGCTATACGCGATCATGGGGATTGCTGTTGCAACACTCCAGAAACTGGTTGGCGACCTCGATGCAGGAAACGAGCTCGCGCTTTCGCTCGAGCAAACATGTATCGCCACAGGATGGTACCCACGGGAAACTCTGCGGGCATGTCAGACAATTTGTGCCGACCTGGAAAACTGGGGGGAATGGGTCACGATTGTCCCCACGGCCAGCGATGGTTAGGCAATGCCACAAGAGAACCGCGTTCGAAAAATCATATATTTGCGGTGTCCTAGGTGTGGGGCACGAGGTAGGCGTTCGGGCTTTAGACCGCGCATGCAGTACTGTTTTGCGTGCCGTTGGGCACGCGGTGATGAAACAATGCCGGAGGGCCACCAAGAATGCCGATCAACGAGGAAGTCACCGAGCGAATAGCCAGCGTTATACGACTGTTGTACGCTGCCGTTGAGGACGGTGAGCGCTGGTCGAGTGATGCTCACAACGACACGCACCAAGTGACCTGGGAAATACGATGCTCTATCCAAACCCAAGCGCTCCGTGATGCCCTGCGACAGCTTAGGGCTGCGGTGCAGTGAGGACAATTGATGGCATCATGTGGAGACGGCGCCCACGATCGCGTCTATGCGGCATGGGTCCTGACAAGCAACCCCCCACAATACCAGTGGATCTGTCGAGACTGCGGTACGACTGGCGTTGAGCGCGGGCCAGCCCAAGCCCATGACAACCAACGAGAGTATGACCGGCTTGTGCGATTCTTTGATCCCGGGCCGCAATGCGCAGCGGCAACGTCAAAACACGCCGGACCCGACGTGCGCAAGGCCCAGTGCAATCGTTGCGGTGCCGAGATCGAGTGGTGGAAAAGCGAGGACGGTATCACGTTGCCTGTCGACCCAGAAAGGCGCGAGCACGGCTATCTGATACTCACGCGCGACAAGGATGGTAGACGAATTGTGAAGCGTGCGAAGAACGGGACGCATGGGAGTCACTTTGACACGTGCCCAGGAGATCGGGGCTAGTCCACGGCCTCGAAACGCTTGTGGCCGGCCTGTTTAAGGGCTTTGCCAGCCAACAACAGCATCATGGTGTCCACGATTTCTCGTGTGTTCGCCCGCTCCCCGCAGGTGAAGACGTCGAGCGCAAACAAGGTTGAGCCATGCTCCGGTCGATCGCTGTACCAGTGCAGCGTGATATGGCTTTCGTCGAGGCCAACCCACGCAGTGCCGCCCGGTGGCGACTCTGGCCGCGAACGGTGCGGGTGCGGTAGCTCGATAACGGAAACTTCAAGCGGCGTTGCGTTGCCAGCATGAACCGCCTTCATCAACATTACCCGTAGCATGTGAGGGCTTGGCCACATGGCCGTGGTCACGCCGTCGACGGTCAAACACAATCCATTCATCACAACCCCGTTAGGTGTGGCGCGCGTGCACTTCGAACTGGACAGCATCCCCGGGCCATGGGCCGTTGCTGCCGTCGTCTATGATTGCCTGCACCGAGTAGACACCGACTTGATCGAGGTCGTCGTCGGCAACGCAATCATACTCGACGAAACTCGCGTCCGTCGCATAGATACTGCCCGTCCATGTCTCGATGGAGCCGTCTGGCTTTTTGACTTCCAGGTCTGTCGTGGTCGCAAGCAGCACGTTCAGATCTTCCCCCGCATCGACGAGTAGCTTTAGCGGTTGGTTGACGTAGATTTTACTCATTCGAATAACTCCAAGTCGTTCATGCTCTCGGCCTCGAGCTCCCTATCAATGTCGCTTTCCTCGAGCATCGATATGCGCATGATGTGACTCTCGATCTCGAGTTCACGCAATATCTCGCCTGTGATTATCAGTCGTTCCGCCATATCACCGACCCCATTGTGAGCGTGCGTCGAATTCTTGACACTAGCCGCAAAGCCTCATGCCATCCATACCGGACAACGGTCGCGAAGCCAAACCCCTTGCAGACCATGCCCGGACCGAGTCGCCGGTGAATCAGGCTCACGAGCGCACCCTTTCGGCCACCGGCCGGCTCGCGTCACCAAACTGGTTGAGCCCAGTGGTGCGAACACCGAGTGCGTCGTACAGCAGAAACGTCGCCACGACCGTCACATTGTCAGCCGCGTAACACGTCAGTGTGCCTCCACCGGTGTCTGTAATTTCCTGCCGCCCGCCCTCGATCGCCTCCACAAAGTCCAGGTCGAGGGCGCGCGACAGTGACTCATGCGCATAGACGGGCGACGCGCCACCGGTGTCCCATTCGATGGTCACCGCCGCGTCGGCAATCGTCGGGACCACAACCCCATAGGTGCCATCGGCCTGCTCGAACACACCGGTTGTAGTGCGCGCAACAACGTCCCCGCCGGTATTATTCTTGAGCGCATAACCAACCGTCGCGAGCCCGGTGAACGCGGAGCCGAAGGCGGCCTCCATGTACTGGTTGCTAATGGCCATTGCCTACCTCAGTTTGGTGGTTCCTGTGGTTGCTGGTCTGGCGCCGGCGGTGGCGGCGGTGGCGGCGGGGCGCCGGCTTGCGGCACCACAATCCTGCTTAGCTCACCGACGAGCGCCACCACGGCCTCAGTGCGGACGAACTCGGACTTGGTCGTCAGCGCCTGGATTGCGTTTTGGATGAAGGCCCGCGGCACCAAAACCATATCCTGTGCTGTGCCGTTTGCAGCCCTCTGTTTAGCCAGCGTGCCATTGCTCTTCTGATTCCTTCTCACGACTTTGCGCTTCACCGTCCGCTCCTACTTGAGTTTGTCAGCTACATCGCCGCTTGTTGCGGCCAACCTGGCTATTGAGTCAGCCATGCGCTTCGTGCGGTCCGTCGCGACTGTGACCATCCCACCGGGGGACCTACCGCGAAGCTTCCACTGCTGTTTGATTGCAATGTCGAGCATTGACTGGCTGACGAAGCCCAGCTTGACACACGCCTCACCGAGCAGAATGCCACCGTGTTCTGTTTGGAACTCGATTGCCTCGTCGAGTTTTTCCGCCGAGAGCCCGAAGTCTTTCAGTACAGAGCCCAGCCGGTGATTCGTGTTGCGTCGTTTTCTCATCGCGTCACCTGTTCAGAAAGTGTTCCATCAGTTTCGATATCGACTTTATCGCCCCCTCGTGCCGCACCGTTGTCTCGACCTGCGCCGTTGCCAATCCGAACAGTCGATCACCATTCTCTTTGTTCTGGCGTCTCTCGTACCACCACGCCAGCCACCCCAGGACGCCGAGGGCGTATGGACCGCCTTCAACCACCATTTGCACGACCAGATCTGCAAAACTTGGAGTCACTTCCCACTTCCCATCACCCCGACCATTGCCACCACCGTGTCAAACATTGCGCCCTTATGATATCGTGCCCGCTGCCTTTTGGGGAAACTTTGTCTGCACGGTTTGGTACAACGCTGTCTGAAGCGCACTCAACGTCTGGCCGTTGGCCTGGAGAAAGGCGACGAATTCGGCGTCTTCAAGACTGACCCGATACCTGCCAGTGCGGCCGTGCTGCCAATGTTCAGGGAGTGGGTTGCCCTCGTCGTCGACCTGGTTTTGCATGAGCGTCCCGAACTCGACCACGATTCGGATGTAGTTTTCGTTGCCTATTCCGATCTCGAACCCAGTGATTTTCGCGTGAGGGTACGTTGCCCCGTCGTCAATGCTGCCAGCTTCCCACGGTGTCGTCAGTATGATGTGCATTGTCGTCCCTTTCTGTCGTGATTGTTTACTGTAGCAAGCCATATGCCTGGAGCTTGCTTTCGAGTTCGTCCACGCGTGTTTGCAGGTTCAAAACGACCGCCATGATTGTCTCAAACTCGTCCTGCGTCGAGAAGCCCCACGTTGCCCCTGCACCACTGCTGACGGGCGTCGCGATTGCATAATCAGGGGTCGTCGGTCCTGTGTGAGTGATTTGCGTTAGGGCGCTGGTTAGAGCGGTTGCCTGCCCAGTCACGGCGGTGGCGAAAAATCCAATGTTGCTTCCGTCGTGGTTCAGATCTCCATCTATCTCCAGGTGCCTTGTGATTGCCACGTCACCAACACTCAAATCCCCCTTGATTGCACCGCCTATGTCGAGCTGATAGTCACCAGTTGCCGAACTCGCCTGGATGTCATATCCGAGGATTAGGTTGTATGAGCCCGACGTAAGATTGTCCCCAGCTCGCATTCCGTATAGACAATTGCCAGATCCAGTTGTTAGCGCAATACCAGCTGCATACCCAGTATGAGTGCCCTCAGAGTATGAGTTTGATGCAACCCCACGTCCGCAGAAGTTGCCCAAGTTGACGTTGTGCTCACCGCCAACCATACGGCCAGCCGCATCGTAGCCTAGCGCGACGTTGTGGTCGCCAGACGCCTGGAGTCGCATCGCGTAAGAGCCAATCGCCGTGCAGCAAACACCATTGGCCATGTTGTTTAAGGCGTAAGAACCGAATGCACTAGAAAGTGAACAAGTAGTGCTTGCGAGGTCAATACCTGCCTGATACCCGAATAGAGAGCAGTCCTCAGCAGTCGTCAGCGCTTTGCCCGTCATATACCCGACGCATGTGTGGTTCTCTCCGGTGCTTGTGCCGCTTACTCCTAGACCGGATTCACGTCCTATATAGACACATTGCCCACCGGTCTGGAACTTGCCGGCCGCATAACCAATGCCTACTGCGTTCGAGCCCAGGAAGTTTTGCATTGCTGTTTGGCCAATTGCCACAACCTTGCTACCGACTGAGCAAGAGTATAATGCATTGAAGCCAATTGCCACGTTGCTCCCATTTATGGTCTGATTTGCGGCAGCGTTTCCACCTATGCAAACCATATACGGCGCAGTCGTGATACTCACACCGGCCCCAACGCCCATGATTACGTTCGTTGGGTCATTGCTTGTGATGTCCAACAGAGGCGTGCCGGAGCTATTCTGCAGCTGGAATAGAGGGTTCGCAAGCGTCTGGGCGCTATGTGCTTTGATGATTAGCTGCTCGGTGTCACTTTGACCAATGATGGTCATAGTGCCATTGACAGCAGCGGTCTTTGCGCTCATGTCGCCAGTTAGCAGGTCGCCTATGTTGAGCTGATAGTCACCAGTAGCGGACGGGGCATCTATAGCCGCGCCTATGATAATGTTGAAATCTCCCGATGTGATATTGTCGCCAGCCACTTGTCCAAGTACCGTATTGCTACTTCCTGTCGTGACATACCGCAAAGCCCCGTAGCCTATTGCGGTGTTGGCTGTGAATGAGTTTCCAGAAATTCCAGCCGCGGCAAATGTGCCCACGCTCACGTTGGCAATACCAGTTTGATTGTAACGACCAGCATAGTACCCTAGGCCACAATTGTAATAGCCAGAAGATTCTTCCCTCAAACAGGCATAACCAATGGCAACGCTACCTGCGTTTGCACTGTCGTGAGACAGCAAAGCGGCAACACCGACTGCGACCATTGAGCCGCCAGTCGTATTGTTTGCCAAACTATTCACGCCAATGCCGACGTTGGATCCACCAGAAATATTTGCGGACCCGCTGTTTGCGCCCATATAACAGGAGCTCACTCCAGTTGTATTGCTCACCCCACAACCAACGCCGAGAAATATGTTCTGTGAACCATCTGAACTGAGGTCGAGTATGGGCGTGCCTGAACTATCTTGGAATTGAAGCAATGGATTCGCGTTAGTCTGAGCGCTGTGTGCTTTGACGACAAGCTGCTCGGTGTCTGCAGACCCGATAATTGAGACTTTCGCGGTTGTTGGGTCTCCACCTAGGCCGATTAGGCCGGATGTGTCGAGAGCGAAAGCTTTGTTCCAGGATAGTGAAGAACCAGCTGATATTGAGGAATCATATCGTATTTCCAGTTGGTCATTCACCTTATACAGTAAGAAATTTGAGCCCGCATCTGACGACATCCAACCCGACTGGTAGTAGGAGTCAAAACAAAGGGCGACATTGTCATGCCCCCAGTTGAACTGACTGAAAACAGGATAGTCGTCAGTGTCCGTGGTATATTGCACATGTGGTCCATCAGCAGAAGTATTCGGACCATCAATAGCAAACTTTGCTTGACCAACACCCCCATGCGGAATAGTATCAGTTCCTATTCCTATTGACCCACAGCTCCACGAAGCGTAGCCTGTATCGTCAGCCAAGCGCGCATGTAGTGCCGCTCCAACCCTCTTTAGCCCAGGCGCCGTTGCGTCGGTGTCACCAAATTGCAACAAGCCAAAGTCGTCTTCTGCCGCATTTTGTAGCAACAAATTGCCGTCCAATGGCGAGCGCAATTCTGTACGACCCTGGAAGTAGAAATGCCCGGTTGCGCCAGCACGCACAAACCCATTGGTGACGTTGGCGGTAAGGTGTTGGGCATACACATAACTGCATTGAAGGTTTGCGAACCCACTATCATCCGCAAGCACGATGTGGAGAGAATTGGCATTTCTTTTGAGCGCTGGCTCAGTGTTCGTCTGCCCACCAAACTGAAGCAAGCCAAATATTTGCAAGTCACCAGACGTATCCAGGACAAGGCCGTTGTTCCAAGTAACGGTTGAGCCTGCTGCTATTGCCGAATCATAATCAATTCTGAGGACGTCGTTGCCCTTGGTTATTTTGAAATTGCTTCCCGCATCCGAAGACCGCCAAGATCCGTCATAGTAGCAATCAAACGCGAGATGGACCGCGTCATGGCGCCAATTTAGAATCTGCAACAGCGGGTAGTCATCAATGGCCGTTGTGAACTGGGCGTGCGGTCCTGTGGTCGATACGTCGGACCCGTCGATAGCCACAATGCCAGCGCCAATCCCTCCATGCGGAACAGTACTCGTCCCAATGCCAAGGGCAGGCATCTCGACAGTACCAGTGAATGCCCGCGTACCATCGACTAATGAATACTGCGGATGGCCGTCTTCAAGACGGCCAGTCAAGGACTGATGGTCTGTTGTTGTGACGACAGACCTGCTTATCGTCTCACTGCGCCAATCAACGAAGTCCGCACCCTCGACGGTGCTGACGATGCGTGCGTTCACATCGCTTGTGTAGGCGAGGTTCGTTTGAAAAATGACAGTTGCGACGGGCCTTATTTCAGGCAAGAGCAGGTCTTCCAGCACCAACGATTCGATCTCTGTGGCTGCACCAGCCTGCGCCAATGGCCTATTTAGGTACTCATTTTGCCCCATGATCGCAACCATGGGTGAGTCTTTCTCGGTCGTGGCCAACACATGACACAGGACGTACCTGCCGCTCTGTGCTTCGCTCAATTGCCAGGCGCCACCGGTGAACTCATTCCAGGCAAGCCGTGTCGCATTTGTGCCGTCATACGTGCGGACCGAGAAGCCCGCCTCGACGTATTTGTGCCAATCGCCACCGGCTCCGGTCATGTAGTAGATCGGAAGTCCGGTTGTGCTGCCGATTGCCCCAATGGTGAGTAATAGGTCTTCATCGGTTACATTGCCAGCATCAACACCGAACTGAGCATCGGCAGTGACACCGGCAGCGTCCGCATTTATGGTGTTGAGCCCTACCCCACTTAGCCAGCGCAGTCCCTCCGTGAAATGGAGATAGTCGTGGGTTTGCGGTGACATCCGGTAGCCGTGGCGTTCCTCGCCCACATAGATTGCA
>Ga0224503_10000016_pt1 | contig 48067 bp, 75 predicted proteins | sample SF_Oct11_sed_USG_2_FD_169106 | JGI IMG/M metagenome (GOLD analysis project Ga0224503, IMG submission 169106) | Sediment microbial communities from San Francisco Bay, California, United States - SF_Oct11_sed_USGS_21 | ecosystem: Environmental > Aquatic > Marine > Sediment | place: USA...
CTAAATAATTGCCGCCAACAATGGCCCCGTGATGATGACGCAATGCGGTTTGCAATGAACGTTAACATGATGAAGGCGCAACCCAGCAAGACCGCCGAATCCTACACGCCGCATCGGACTTGGTAACTATGACCCCTTGACATTGTAATGCACATGCATTATATGTAGATCATAGCAAGGAGATAGAGATGACCTACGGCCTTAGCATCGCAAATGGTAAAAGAATCACTGCTCTTGACATCATCGACCAGCTTGACAGTACAATTCCTTTGCAAAACGCACACATTAAATCAATTCAGAACCTTTGCAATAATGGATGCAAATACTCTTATCAAGATTACGATGTTTTAGCAGCCGCTTATCGGGCAATTGGTAAAACTGAAATTAGCAAATATGATGCAAGGTGGGTCGAAAAAATGAATGGGGCATAATAGCCCCATTCACTGCGTTGTAGCGCCCCTCAACGCCTAGGAATAGTGCCGCCACTATTAGCTTCAATAGGATTCATAGATGACCCCTACCGAACTGAAAGAGGCTCGGCTCACGCTGGGCCTCACTCTTGAACAGATGGCGACCATGTTACGTTACAAGGGCAGCGGTCGCCGTCAACAGATGTGGAACCTTGAGAATGGTCTCCGCACATTAGGCGATGAACGCGCCGAGCTCGTTAAGGTTTACCTTTCCGGCTACCGACCCGATGACTGGCCCATTTTATAATCGCCGCCTGATTTCAAAGAATGCCAGTGTTAATCCGCTACAAATTATGATTAACGCAAGAATGCCATTAAAGCCACCAGACAGCCACGCTGCCCAGATAATTACACTCGCTATTAACAACGCGAATATCGCGCCGAACAAAATCACAAAGGCTATTTCAGTCTTCTCTTCCGCTGGACTTGGTGGTAAACTACCTCTTGACGTTCCCATTCTCTCCCTCCGTGAAATTCAATAACCTGATCTCGAACTCTTACCCTTTTTCGCAATTGCCTTTGCGACCTTTTTCACACCCTTCTCAGGAAAACCATCATTCGCGCGATACATCCGTACCTGTTTACCCGTGTATTTTCGGCCGGAGGGGCTGCGGTATTGGTCTTTACCGGTCTTTTCGAAGGGCATGATGTTTTCCTTGAATGACGGCTCCCCCGGTCAGAGTTACCAAGAGGACAGTGTTACACATAGCCCCTAGCACCGGCGGGGCACCATCCTCTTACCGTCATTGCCCGGAGGCTGGCCTGGGCTTCCGATCCTAAACCTTTAATCAGCGCGGGCCGGGCGCTACTCCGGCTAATCTAGAACCATCTTTGACGGGGGAAATCCCGACTGCCGGTCTAGGTTCTTTCGGCGGCAGCCCTTGTTTCCATTCCCCGCGTGTCTGCTTTCCACGCCGCCGCGCTGAATTGAATGGTGCGGCCCCTGGCCCATGGATGGCACGTCTGCCATAGCTTGGGATATTCCAGCGCATGCCGCACCTTTGATGCAGACAACAGGTTTCCGCTTCGGCGCCATGCCTACTGGTCTAAGTCCGCCTGTCTTCCCTGCTGGCTAGGCAGGACTGCATCAAACTCCTTATATCAGAAAATGAACCCAGCACGCAACCTTCCGGTATGCGAAGACGGCTCAACGTCAAGACCCATCACGCCCCAGTTCTCGCCACCATATTGCGTGTAGCGGTATTCAACACCGACAAAGACATTATCGGTCATGAGCGCATCAAGACCCGCTCCGAGATGCCAGCCGTGATAGTCCTGGCTATAAGATCCGTCCGGTGGCCCGCCAATACCAGAGATATCGACGCCATAATCGGCATACGAATAACCACCGATGATATAGGCCAAAGCCCGCTGGGAGACTTCCAAACCGGCGCGCAGCGAAACGTCGGCCGTCCAATCCGGCGCTGCCTCCACGAGTACGGTGCCAGGGATATTCAGTTCGGTGCCGAGATCGGCTAGGCCAACCTCCCCCTGGACACCAAAAACTATACGGCCCATCTGAAAATTGTAACCAATCATGGCGCCGCCGAGAAGTCCTTCACCGCCAACGCCGTTAAATGACCCTCCGGGTAAACTGATATCGTTGACGATCGCACCGCCGCCGGCATAAAGACCGCCGTAGATACCCTGCCATGCGTCTGACGTTGCTTCCGGTTCCACTCCAGGCGTCTCAACCCAGACATCGGCCGCATAAGCCGACACCGGAAACATCGCAACCAAAACTGCTAGAAATCGTCTCATCGCATTCTCCTTTTCGAATTGACACGCCAAATTAGCGCAACCCGAAAGGATTGTGGTGGCAGAAAAGTCACATGCAGGGATTTTCGACGCTTTGATGGATTATGCATATCCGACATTATTGATTTGTCCTTGTTTGTCAAGCGCGCGCATCCATAAACGACCGCACCGCTTTAAGCCCGTCTCGCAATAACTCTAATTCTCGTGGCTTGAAATCACCCCAGACTGTCAAATCAACCGCTACGACACCCTGCCAGCCTGCTTGTTTGTGAATTGCCCGGCGTAATTCATCATTGGTTTTTATCGCTCGATTGCAGCTTTCCACATAATCCGGATCTGTGCCGTCACTTGCGTCGAATCCGTTTACCCGCTCCAGATTGCCCGCCGATTGCACCTTTCGGACCAATACAGCCTTCTGTGCGGCCGTTCTGACTTTCAGGTAGAATTCCCCCGCCTCCCTCAATAAATCGTTCTGGCGGCGCCTTTCTGGCGATTTATGAGGCCATAACTCTCCATCTTGGCATAATCGCCCCAATTCCGATTCCGCTTGTGGTTGTTCGGCATCAACATCGGATCGGCCATAAACACGTTTTCGATAATCGACAACCACGGATTTTGTCTCCTTTTCCTCAAGCGTTCGCGATCGGCGGCCATTTGGTTCTCGTGGCCCTGACTTTCGTTTGCGCCCCGCTTTCAAATCAATGCTCCCTTCTTCGCCTCAAAATATTTACAAGCCTGTGCATCGCCCGGAAATTTTGGCCCGGATTTCCCCATCATTTTTTGAAATTGAAGGCAATTGCCGTTTTTAGGCAAAACACCCTTAGATTTTGTTCCGGTGTAATTTCCACAACCCCAGCATGTCTGACCATTCATCGCAGTTCCGGCGAAATGCGCCATGCCTGGGTAGCTTCTCGCGATCATGTGCCTTGGAACTGTTGAGGCGTCTGTCAATTGCGATTGCCGTTCGAAGATGTCGCTGGTCATACCTCACCCCGTATATGGCTTGATTGTGCGCGATTCTCGATTCTCGATTACTGCAAGTTTTTTATCCTCCATGACAAATTCCTTAGTCTGAAATGGCTTTCTACCGTCCAAGCAATCGACCTGAATGGTTACCATTGATCCTACTGGGATGTTTGTGATGGCTAATTCTTTCCGTGCTATATCAATCATTGAATTGTGCCGTCCTTTATCCGTGCCTGCACCCATTCTTCCGGGCTTAACGGCTCACCAATCTGCGCTGCGACCTTGCGGGCATATTCAGCAAGTTCGGTTCTTCGCTCTGAAGGCGTTGGTTCGAAAGCTGAGTATTTTGCCTCAACCTTTGGTTTGTCTGCATTTTCCCGGACTGCCTGTCGATCACGACACAGTTGTCTTATTTCCGCCGGTTGCGGACACCATTCATATTTTTTTGGATCCCCTATGATGCATTGATGAACAACCTTGCCTAAATCATCCAAATCCACATCCTCCAGAGCGATGCAGTAAGCTTCAATCTTGAGCTTAATGCCTATCCCATCCTCCAGACGTACCGGAATGCCCGATGACAGGAGTAGGCTCACCAACTGCACCACTTTCTCTTTCTTCACGGAGTCCATCGATTATCTCCTTTGCGACTTCACCAACACCATATTTCCCATTTCCTTTTTTCGCTGGAGGGCCTGGAACATCATCCCATCTGCCTTCCTTCAGCCATCGAGCCGGATTGCACCATTCACGGTCTGGAGGCTTTGAAGCCTTATATCGTTCGATTCCATCCAAAAGGGTCTTGAAAGAAACCTTTCCATAGCTCCGAACAAACCCGAATTCCTTTCGGGCTGCCTGAATCCCCACCTGATGTGGATATTTTTCGAACCATTGTTCGAACGCATCGATTGGATAATCGTTCGCGCGCGTTGTAAATGCGTTAGCATTTACTTCTTGGGTTGGGTTGGGTTGGGTTGGAGCATTGCGTTCGCTTTGCGTTTGCAATGCGACCGCATTTTTATGCTTATTCCACCGTGCGTTAGCAGATGCCCGTGCTTTTGTCTTTTTGGCCTCAGAGATTTGTAGTTCATAGTCGATTCTGGCATGATGCCATCGCATTGCGTTCGCATTGCCATCGCTTTGCGGTTGAAACATTTCTTCGATTGTCGGTCTGATTTCCAGCCATTGATCAAGCGTCAATCGCGCTATGGCTGATAGGCGTTTATCGTCTGCGGGCAATGGGCCTTGCCGCTGCCAATAATTCATGATCAGGAGAAGGTAGGCACCATGTTCTTGCGCCGTTAAATGTGCGGTGTCCGCTAAATAGTCGTTGACGAATAGCGGCATGTACGGTAGGGATGTCATTCAAATCGGACCCTTTCATCCGGTTTGGTTTAAGGCCCGGCGCTCCACACCTTTAGCGTCGGGCTTTCTTTTTAACGCAGTCTCGCCCCGAAATCAACCGGCGTCTTTCGGTGGATCTGGAAGAGGCATCCAGTGGGTAGGATTGGCAAACAAATACTCGCCAAATCCATGCGGCGGCTTACCTGCGTTTGGGCTATAAAATACTCCACAAACTACCCATCCACCATTTCTGTAAAACCCTACTGTTGTGGTCCAATCGTCCGGGTCGTATGCCAGCCATATCGGGCATCCGTTTGTTGGCGCTGTCTCAATCGGTTGCCATTCCATCACTTCTCTCCCAATGCACGGATAGCGGCGGCTAATTCCCATGGTTCAAGGGATGGCCTATCTTCCGCCACCTTCGCCGCGTCCTCAAGCACGATATCCACGACTGTCTGTGCATCCTCAATCCAGGATTTCCATTGATCCAGATTCTGCACTTCAAGGTCAGACGCCAGTGCTCGTGCGACTTTTCCAACCAAGTTCATTTTGCTTCTCCCAAGGCACGGATAGCAGCGGCTATCTGTTTTCTTGCCGCATCAATGGCTCTGTCCCGCATAGTGAACGGCGTTATGTCCGGCCCCCATTGATGAATCATTGTTTCTTTATCATTTTTCGCAGGTACTGAAGAAATGATTTCGGGATCAAGAAGCATAATCGAAAGTTCCGTTGCCACCTTCGCAGCTTCCTCAAGCACGATAGCGATGGCGGCCTCCGCTTGCGCTTGTTCACCAACCGCCTCTCTATATGCGATTGCCCGCGCAACCTTCTCAACCAGATCCATTTTGCCTCTCCCCTAACCTCTCTGCAATTTCCGCTGCCACTTGGGCCTTACTTTCTCTTGATGCCCGCAATTGATCTTTTCGCTTGCTCCACCTTGGCATCTCCGGCGGAAGCGTGGCGTTATAGCCTTTCTTGATTCGTTTTCTTGCTCGATAATATGCATGTGCATAATCATTAAAATGTTTAACAAACAGCATTAATTCATTGCTGCAAGCCTTTGCATTTTCTGGCCGTAAATCCTCAACTATATATCTCGGTGTCGGGAAATTGCCCCGCGCGCCGATTCGCTGTATGCGCGTTTGAACACCGGCAATTGTTCGATTCAATGATCTGGCAATTGTTGAGTCTGCAAGGTTCTTCTTACACATCTCAATCAGCAATTCGTCTTCGTCCCTTGGCCATGAGCGCCCTTTTCCATTTTCGCGACTTGCTGAAGGCACGCCCATGCGCTTACGGCGATGCTTGATTGAAGACGTTGTCCGGCCCATAATCACAGCAATCTGCGGGTCTGTCTTGCCTGCCAGCGCAAGCTCTCTCAGTTGATCAGATTCGGCCTTTATCCAATATGTAGCCATATATCCTCTCCCGGGTTCCACACATAAATTTTACAACCCATCGGCGCTTCACCCCAATGCGCCCATAATTCATCCTCCCATGCATCATCCTGTATTAACTGTTGTTCTTTCATAAAATCGTATAAGGCTGCGTAATAATTGTTTAAATCGTTCTTCGGTGTGCCATCCTTATAGAATCTCCGTTCCTTTTTCGATATGATGATGTATGTCTGAAAATGGCCTTCGATCATAGGAAAAGGTTTTTGCGTCATGAGTTCTTTGCCTGCTTTTTCAATCCAAGCTTTATATTTTTCCGTTTTTGCTCGCCCCCTATGGCCTTTGCCAGGTACATTTTTATACAGATCATTTTTGCTCGGCGGCAACGAGACACTGAAACAAATCATTTTAGCCAATCCGTAAAAGTCACTTGCCCACCAGATAATCTGCGGATTTCCTCAATTCTGTCAATTGTTGCCGGCCTTCGTCGTCCTTCCATATAATTGTGAACCGTGGTTCGATGGCAGCCAAGCTCCTTAGCGATGTCGCCAGGTCGCAAGCCTGAAAGTTTTACCCATTTTTTGAATTTCATGTGTTGACACTACGAAACTTTCATGCGATAGTCAAGGGGCAATGTTGGAGGGTTTCAATGGAATTTCAGATTGAAAAGAATGTTCCCATTCCGGAAGGTCATGGGCGGGGAACTCCGCTTAAATATCCATGGAATAAGATGGAAATCGGCGATAGTATCGTTGTACCAAGCAAAACAGGTCAGCAATCCGCTCTGAAATATGGTCAACGTTATTCTTTGAAATTCCGCACTCGTAAAGTCGATGGCGGCTATCGCATCTGGCGGGTATCATGACCATTCTAGATCCTACCGTTCGCGTTATGTGTGACAAATGCGAAGAGGAAGAAGAATTTGAAATGACAGTTCTGGCGAGAGGCAATTTCGATATGCGAGATCTGGATAAGTCGCTTCTAAGAATGGGCTGGCGCATTGTTGGCGATCAACATTTTTGTCCTGATTGCGAATCGCACGCTGATTAAGGAGGGCATCATGAACGTAGCATTTACAATCGAGTTCGACGACGTACCGCTGGAAGGATGGGCACAGATCGCTATCCGGTGGGATCTGGATAACGAACCCCAATGGGTTGATGTTGAAGCGATCGAACTCTTTGCGAGCACCGAACGTGATCGGCAGATCATGTCTGGCGCCGCCATCGAAGGCAATGTGCCTAATAGCAGATTCGGTGACAAGATCGTTTCCAAGGTCATCGAATGGTGCAATGGCGATGGCTGGGAATGGTGCATGGATGCTGCCGAACGTACTGGATCGATTCCGGAGCCGCATCCGGGTAATTGGATGTTTGCATAGGAGCGAACAATGACGGACAAATTAACTCGTATTACTCTTCCTACGGCTGATGGTGTCAGTTTAATGGATTGGGGTGAATGCTCGCCAAAGGAAATGATTGCGCAATTACGTTGCCATGCCAAGATTCAAATGGAGCAAGCGCAGGCCGTATTTACTGCGGCAGACGCTGATTTTCAAATCGATGTTGTAAAAGGCAGTGTCGTTCAGCATCACTTCAAGGAACTTCAAAAATCAAAAATATCGCCGTAGGAGAGGGAAATGCAAAGCGAACAGACCATCGGCCACAACAAAAGCCCGCTAGATGTTATTCAAGACCTCTATGATGAGGCCATGAATTGGCTGGACGGCGAACCGCTTACAACTAAAAAGCAGCATGACACTTTAATTGAGTTAATTCGCGAATTGCGCTCGGCTCGCACCGCCGCTGATGAAGCGCGAAAGGAAGAGGCTAAGCCATTTGATGAAGGGAAGAAAGCCATTCAGGACAAATACAATCCTTTTATCCAGCCAAAAAAGGGAATGGTAGATCGCGCCATCGCAACAGCCAAACAGGTGCTTGAGCCGTATCTTCTGGAGCAAGCACGACTGAAGCGGCAAAACGATGAACGCCTAATGGCCGATGCTCAACAGGCAATGACGGAAGCAATTGACGCTATGCGTGCCTCAGGTGGGAATCTGGAAGCACGAGAAGAGTCCGAACGCCGATTTGCAGACGCTCAGGAAATGACAAGAATAGCTACTCGTTCGGTTAAAAAGAACATTGCCAAGGGCGCGACAAGCCGGTGGGATGTAATCATCAATGATAGAGTTGAAGCTGCTAGGTGTTGTTGGAATCTATATCCAAATATGTTTGATGATCTATTGTTGGATATGGCAAAAGAGCAAGTTAGATTAGGTAAGCGTGAATTGCCCGGCTTCACCATAACCGAACGAATTACAGTTTAACCAGAACAGAAAAGGAACAGAACTATGGTTGACATGAACCTGATTTACAAGAGCAATAGCGAGCATCTGAAAGCTGAGGATTTGGGCAATCAATTTTATACGCTCACGATCAATTCAGCCGATGTTCGGGAATTTGAAAACGGCGACAGAAAGATTGTCTTGCAATTTTTGGAGACCGAAAAAACGTTACCGCTCAACGTCACGAACGCACGAGCCATCGCCGATATGTACGGCCAGGATACCGATCAATGGGTGCGACGGCAGATCATGCTTTTTTCCATGATGGTCAGCTTCCAAGACAAGATGGTTCCAGGCATTCGTATCAGAGCACCGCAACAGCCCCAAGGGTTCACCAGCGGATTGCCTGCACAACAGCCGCAAGGTCAGCCCATGAATCAGCCTGTCCAGCAGCCGCCAGCCGGTGGATGGACGGAAGCCAATCCGCCACCGCTTGGCCAGCCCGTGAACAATACACAGGCCAGTCACTCGCCGCTTGCGAAGGATCTAGACGACGAAATCCCATTTTGAGGGTAAGATTATGAGCGACCTTGCGACATTCAAAGGAACCTATTCGGATATCAAATTGATCCGGAGTCGCAAGGTCGCGGTGGTTTGCGTGGAAATCCCGATTGAAGCGGCAACTGCATTCGTCAATGCCTTTGGAATGCCTGATCCGGCATCAGAAACATGGGTAGCATTAGCGCGAATAAATAATATGCAGAATGATACACCAAAAGAGAAACGGCCCTTCAGCGAGCTCCCTGCGGCCCAGCAGGCGGCATTGGCCTGCAAACGGGAGGCGTTTCAGCGATATGTATATGAACAAGACGGCAGCGGACTTGTCATGGATGAAGATCACACTGCCGACTATGTTCGAAACTGGTGTGGTGTGGAAAGCCGTTCAGAATTAGCATCTAATGCTAATGCTGCGTATCAATGGGAAATGTTATATCAAAATTTCCAGCTATGGCTAGAGGATGCGGCATGACAAAGCCCCAGGTAACATTGACATTATCGGAGATAACCGAAGGCGCTATGATCGGTGGCCTGCGTCATGGTTTCAGTTGCGAACAAAAGCGCACGCCAGCCCATGGATTTGATGCGACGCGATTTTCGGCATTAGGCTCGCATTGCGAAGGTGCCTGCGGAGAAATTGCGTTCGCGAAATGGCGTAACCTATATTGGCCGGCAAGGGTCAATAATTTCAAGGAAGCGGATATAGGTGATAACATTCAAATCCGCACCACAGCGCGACATGATGGTGAATTGGTTGTCCGAAATGACGACTTAGCCAAAATCCCAGACCATGTTTTCATTCTCGTCACCGGTCTTTGCCCTAATTATCAGATCCATGGCTGGATATATGGGCATGAGGCCAAAAGGGAAGAATTCAAAAAAGCTCCTGGCGGACGGCCGCCGGCTTATTTTGTGCCGCAATCGGAATTGAGGTCACTCTGGAGAAATATGCCGGCGGAATTGAGGTCACTAGATGGTTAAATCACAGGATTGAATTATGGGGCCAGACATTACCATGAAACTTGACGCGCTCTGGAGAAATATGCCGGACGGCGAAGAGTTCGTTTTGATGCTCGATATATGGTCAAGATACCACCTTTTGGAAAACCGCAAGGCATGGGCTCGGGATCTTACAATGAACGGCAGCAACATCACATGGAGAGGTATGCCTATAGAAGTACATTATCCGATGCCAAAGCCGTTGGCCGAATCATCGCCCGACAATGCTGAAATTATCGATGCCTACCCGACGCTCGTCGCATTCCGATACACAAAACCAAATGGGCGCATAGCCTACTTAGATGATTCGGCCAACAGCATAGAGTTTCTATGATGGCTAGATCAGTACCAGAATGGATTGGCAAAACGCCTGATACAGCTATCCCGGCGCGAGTAAGGGACCGTGTTTACAGCAGCGCAAAAGGTGATGGGCTAGATCCCATATGTGCGATTTGCACACGGTCGTTAATGCCATGGGATTCATTCCGATATGACCACATTATTGCTTTGGTAAATGGCGGCGAAAATCGAGAATCCAACATCCAATTGGTCTGCGTTTCTTGCCATGCATCTAAAACGGCCTCAGACGTTGCAGAGAAGGCCACTGTCGCCCGTAAGCGAAAAAAACACTTGGGGATAAAGCTCAAGCCAAAACGGCCGCTGATGGGCACGAAAGCCAGCGGATGGCGAAAGCGAATGGATGGAACGGTTGAGCGAAGGAAGGGACAAGCCGATGACTGATCTGGTTGAGAGAATGGCGCGGGTGATTAGCAGTGAATGTCGAAATGGTTGGGATTTTGAAAACGGCCATTGTAATCAAGAATATGAATGCTGGTGTCGTCACGATTTAGCTCCAGCCGCCATCGCTATCGTGCTTGAGGAAGCTGCGAAGGTGGCAGAGAATTTTTCTGAAGGAAATCCTATACCAACCACACAAAAGGCAATAGCCGATCTTATCAGAAGCTTAGCAACAGAAAGGGATTGAACATGAAGACACTACTCGCAGCAACGGCCGGCAAGGGTAAAGGCCATGAAAAAGGCCGTCACAAGGAACGGTAGGCGGGCCTGGATAGAGGCGATTTACCGGATGTGAATCCGCTCCTTAGTGTGAATTGTTGCCCCGGTTATTCACCGGGGCTTCGTCTTATGTTCGGGTGGTTGTAGTCGCCAGCGACTTTCCTCATATGCATCACCCCCTTTCGCTCCTATGGACTAGCTTCGTGTTTTGAAATCTCGGCGACGAGCATCCGTTCAAACCCGTAAAGTTCTTCGATGCTGTTTATCCGCTCTTCTCGGATTTGTGTTTTGACCAACGATAGGCACAAATCCAAAACTTCTTTGGTAGTATATGTGGACGCCTCACAGGCTGCACAGTATGGAATCGGATTGCCAAATTCGACCTGCATGAATTCTTTGCCATGGATCAGACAAAAATCTTCTTCATGTGTCGGCATCGCTCAACGCTCCTTACTGCGAGATCGGCGCTTTAGGCCACACCTTCGCATTTGTCGATTCAATCGCATCTGCGAATAGCGTTAACGCCATTTCGCCAGTTAGCGATTGTGTAAATGGATGTCTGGCATATTCTCTGGCTTGTTGTGCAATTTGAGATGTAGCCTGTTCAAGCGATATTTTGGCCATTTCCGCCATCACTTCATCGTCTGTTACATCGACCATATCCGCTCCTTACGGTGAGATTGAGTTACGAACAAAAATGATTGCAATGATAGACATCAAGGCCCCGCCATATAATAACTCTGCACCATTTTCTGCCGCCGCTCCGATGCCAATGCACAGACCGCTAATCCACATACACATTGCCGCTGCCCGTCCTTTTGAAATGCCCATCAATCCGCTCCTTATGGTGAGGTTTCATCTGAAGAATCGTGGGACTTTTCTATCCATCCATCGCACACATAATCGCATCCAGTTAATCCGCGCAGGGGCAATTCGACGACAAACATTTCGGTATCTTCTGTCCATGTAAGGGCAATCTGTCCCGCTTTCGACATCGGTACTTTTAAAGTTTGATTGCAATGGCCCATTCCTTTGGGCGCTAACGCCCTATGGCGATGCATAACGCCCCACAATTTCCAAAAGATGCAATTGTCGCACCTGGCATCAGGAGGAATACTTGGTCGCTTGTACAATTCCTCAATTTTCACATCCGGCATTTAAATACGCTCCTTAGGGTGAGATCAAAAGGGTATGACGTTTGGAATATCATCCGATCTCAACCGACGTTCGCAGATATAGCCGCCCCGATGCCCTTTCGATGCAGGCAGATCGCATGACGCACAGACATCTTCGCGCTTACCTTCTCGTCGCTTAATTCTTGAAAACGGAATTTTGCAAAACCCGCCGGCCCTTGGCATAAACGGCGCATCGTCTCCAGCATTTCTTCCAGGTGCGTGTTTTTCGATATAGACCAACATTTTTGTCCCAACTTGCCTTATCGCTGTTCCGGGATATTCATCTCGATACGGATTGCCGTGATCATCATAATCATCGGAACCATTAACAGTATCTACCCAAACAGGATCGCCCGCATCAATGATAGGTGTTCGCTGCTTGCATCTCCATTTAATCGATGTGACGCCAAGCCCCCTGATCTGTTCACGTACCCGATCACGTTCACCGCAAGGCTGGCGATATAATTCACAACCAAGGCATGATCGATACATTGTCAACGCTCCTTACGACGAGTTCACACCCATCGACCAAATGAAATCTGAAACCACAGCCATCGCGCATACCAAATTGTCTCGCCTTGTTCCTTCGCGAGTTCGGTGAGGTCAGTCCGGTTCCTGAACCTTGGCAACAGCCAAAAGCCGAATGGATTTAGCGACAAATCTAACCGCGTCGCCCGCAACGGATACGGGATAGGATTTTTCATTTCTCAATGCTCCTTAAGGTGAGTTCATCCGTGTGGATGTTTCTGGAAATGCCGTTCCATTTCCTCATTTTCCAGGAAACGCCGAAGCTCCTGTTCATTTTCATATTCCTGCCAATCAGTCCAATATTCGTGACATGCTCGGCAATATGGTTTTGTCCGATCATCCTCAATCATTGTGTCGCAAGAAGCGCATTTCCATGAACGTTCTTCAGCGGCTTTGGCTTCGGCATCTTGGACACGCATCTTCCGCTCCTATGATCTAACATCGGTTCCTGAAACCGGATGTTGGCTGATATAATCCAGCACAGCCTCTAAACTTCTGACGCTTGCCGAACCGTTGCGAATGCGTCCTATGACCCGCACGTTAGCACAAGCAAGCGACCCCAAACGGGATTCCGCCATACCGGTGGCCGCAAGCCAAGCGTCAATTTTTGCAATTTCTTCTTTCATGCATTCTATATGAGCATAAAAATGATAAATGTCAAGGCGTGCGGCTTGACTTATGAAATCCAAGCCACTATCTTATGGACAACGAAACGAACTCGCACAAAGGCCCGTTATGGTGGAAGGCAAAGGAATATGCGCGACAGTGGTAGTGGATCGGCAAATGAAGCTATCATGAAGCCCAGGGACCGGTTGGTGCGAACGCTTTGCCAAAGCGTGCGGCTGTTCGATACAGCACCTTGGCTTCCACCGCCAAACTCGCAGAAAGGCCCATTATGAAGTTAGCAGCATTCGCGGAAGAAATCGTGCGGGGAACTTGGGAAGGCTATGGCTGGGACGGAGCCGATATTCAGGAATTAGCAATTTCGCATGGACTGATTGTTAAGACCCAATATGATCCGGAAAAGCACGGCCCGAATACCAAACCGAACAATGAATATCTGGAGCCGGGCGACCCTTATTATATCTTCAGTGATGAATTCAAAGTCGCTTTAGCGGAGACCAACTAAGCTAGCAAAAAGGACCGAAACGATGACACAGCACGATTTCTCAGTTGGCCAAAGCGTCACCATCTTAAACCAGACTATGGGCGGCCGGTTTGTAGTCGAAGGAAAGGCGACAATCACCAGTCTGTTGACCCGTGACAATTGTTACATGGTTGATTTTGGCGACGGCGGCGGCAGTTATGAACGCTTTGTTGATCCATCTGCCCAGGAAACTCCGCAGGCATGCGTTCGAAAATTAAATGATGGCACTGCAAGCTAGCAGAAAGGCCCAATACGATGAGCGAAAAGAAATGGGCGTGTGATGACGGGAAATTTTGGGGCACAATCCGGCAATTATTGAATTGTGCAAAATGTGGTCGCCTGATTGACGGAGGGCATCATACACCGCGCCACATTGCCGATATGTTTAAGCCGTCAATGCACGTCTTATGTGACGAATGCTTCGACGATTTACCAGAGTGACCAATCTCGCAGAAAGGCCCGTCATGTTGACCAAAAAGCAGCTATATTGGCTTCGCAGAATTGGCTCAGATGGCCCTGGCATGTATCCAGGGGAGCGCGCTGATTTTGTGCCGACAAAAGCTTGGCGCGCCCTTGATCGACTTGGCCTTGTCGAGTGGTACTACCCACACAACATTGTCCATAAAGAACGCATCACCATTACCGACAAGGGGCGGCAAGTTCTGTCTGATATCGAGAGCGCCACAACCTAGCAGAAAGGCCCGTTATGGCTGTGCTCTGCACGAAAGACGACCCATGGACGTCGGAAAAAGGTACACCACGATGACAAAGAAATTCGCTGTTTATGCCATTTACACCGCAAGCAAATATATAGGCGAATTTGAGGCTGATGATAAAGAGGCGGCTATCGATAGAGCGGTAGAGGATGGCGATGAATATGTTTCATTGTGCTGGGAATGTTCAAAGGAAATCGAATTGAACGATATGGCCAGATTCGAAGCAGAAGAAATCTTGCCACCGACAAGCTAGCAGAAAGGCCCAGAACGATGACAAATGACATTCTAGAGCGTTTGCGCGGATGGACAGCTTTTGAGTTACCGACTCTGCAGGATATGAAAGATGCAGCAGACGAGATTGAACGATTGCGTCGAGAAATTGATCGCCTTAATCGGATTTTGGAAGATCAATAAAAGCTAACAGAAAGGCCGCTAACATGGATCATCGTGCCCCAATTTATATCACGTTCATGTTGGCATGTTTTTATTCGGCAGACCCAGAAGCCGAGCTAGGTTCAGATCATTGGAATAGCAAAGCGGGGCGCAAAACTAGAGATTGGCTAGTTCGTAAAGGACTGGTCAAAATTCCAGGGTTCATTCCAACGGATCGGGGTAAGGCGTGGGTTAAGTATCTTTGCGATACGCCGCTTCCAAAGTGTTGCTGGATATTACCGGAACGATCAAGCGATTAATCTCGCAGAAAGGCCCAACAATATGAGTAACAAGATTGATCCACAGACTCAGGCGATTGCTAAAGAATTGGCTAACGCTAATGGACATGCCGATGACTGGCCTTGGGAGATAGCGGGCGGCGCATTTGTGCCGGCATGGGTTATGTATGTCAGCGAAGCAACGAACGCGATTAAGGCTGCAAAAATTTCAGCTAAAATTAAGATCGACAAATAGCTCGCAGAAGGGCCCATAAAAGCAAAGACCCCGCCGGCCGAAGCCAGCGGGGTTAAGTTTGTTACGCATTTTAGGGAGGGAAAACTATTCGGCTATCAGTCCACGGGGCTGGGTGAAGCCAGGGCGTTCGCTGTGATTGTTTCGCGTCCCTACCGCCAATGCAAGAGATGCGATTGAATTATTCATTTCCGCTAGCTGCCGCTGGATCTGACTAAATAGGATACGGTGCTCTGTCTCAAGTGTCGTGATTCGTGTCTCCGCCTTTACGGCTGCCGGCGCTCGATTAGTCAGTTCTGTTATCTCTTGTTCCATATGGGCCATTTTAACATCTACTTCTTTTGCCCATAAAAACCCGCTAATGATCCCGCCGATAACGGTAATGAACAACATAAAAATAGATAGGAGCAATCCAATGGAAAGGCGCCTGTCCAGATGCCATTCGTTCGGCGTGCGATTCAATCGCGTCATGATTTCTGTCCCGGCTCAAAAAGCACATCTTCCCACTCCTGGACGGATCCATAAGGCCCGCATTGCGTGGCAGCATTGGCCGTTCCAATCCAAAATAATCCGATTATCGATGCAGCAATCAAAAAGACGCGCCAAAACGCTTTCCAAACATCTACGGTGTCCAATTGCATAAGTCAGCCCCCGTGGCGTTAAAAATTCCGATTTCGTCACGCAAATGCTCACTTATAACTTCCATGTCTGACTCAAGTGGCCTTATCGGCCTGAATGGCCCACATGGATTGCCAGATATCGGTTGCGATGTCTCGCAGGCTACCAGAAACAGGGTCAGGACGGCCGTTATGACCTTTTTGCCCACTTCCCTACCTCCGCTCTGTTTTCGTCGTCAGAGCGCTTTGCAAACGTATCTTCGTGCTTTTGGCGGACCTGCATTGCCTCAAGGTCCGCCTTAGTTTTTTTAGCAATCGTTTCCTTAACGCCGGATGAACGACCTCTGCGATACGCTAAAGCCAGCATGACAAAGCGAGAGATAACGCCGAATAGCTTTTTGAAAAACTGCCCGGCCAAGATGGATGTCCAGCTTATGGCCATCACATATACCTATTCGCGATGACCGCCCTTCTCGTGACCCTTGCCCTTGCCAGCTGTATGATCGCCTTTGCCGTGGTCGTGACGATCTTTCTCTTTCGGCGGCTTTGGTTTATCCGGCTTGTCCGGCATATCAGGCTTTGAAGGTACGCGCCGCTCAAAGCTGCGCCGTTCGCCCCGATCGTCGCTCGTGTCGCACTGCACCATCGGCAACCACGCAAGGTTGTTAACCCAAGTGCAGCGTTCATGTGCATTGGCTGTGCCAGCCCAGACAAGGCCAATGAGTATGATCAGATATTTCATGATGTCGTTGCCTTCGCAAGTCCCATACGAACAAAGAAGAATGACAGGCCATTCATGATCAACTGGCCGGCATCTGCTTGTTCAACCCCCGGAACATCAATCCCCATGAATGCCGCAATTCCCATAAGGATCATAAGGCCGGCAGCCATATAGGTCTTTTTTCCAGATAGAAAATTCATTGGATTTCTCCTTTAGGTTGATCTCATAAGCCATTTTTTGAATCTTTGCCACCCACTTGGTTTTTTATGGTTAACAGGCCGTTTTAGCTGTCGAACCATTTCAGCGGCCGATTTTGGCGTTTCTCCAGATTCAAAACAAGCCCGCTCTGCCGACCGTCGTTTCGTTAAACCACTCATGACACGCCCGTCATTCTTGTTCCAGCGTCCGAATTCCTGTGCTGCGCCTTTATAATCCTCAGCATTGAGCTTTCTCAACATCGTGGACCGTGAAAACGCTCCATTACCGACATTGAACACAAATGACACAAGCGCATCAAACTGATTCTGATTGAGCGGAACCGAGACTTTCTTGGTAACGAAGGATTCAGCGTTTCGGACATCCTGCCGCAGAAAAGCTTCCGCCTGCGCCTTTGTAATGATATCGCCCTTTTTGACGCCCTTCGTATGGCCATAGCCAATTGTCCATGGTTTGCCGTCCCTTGAGCCCGGATCCGGGTAAGCTTTCGACCGAAAGCCTTCATGTATCTTGATAAGATCAAGGCCGCGTGTTGAAATTCTCATACGGCAATTTCCTCCACAACCATTGTAGCACGGCCTACCCCGCCATATGCGTTAGTTCCGGAAGCAAGCTTCAGAAAATAGAATGTTCCTGAATTCTGTCCGATCCGGATTTTATACGTTGTAGCGGATACGCTTCCAGCCGATTCTTGATATTCAAGTGTAAATGATGTTCCGTGATTAATAGCATAACCTGAATTGGCTGTTGCCGCTTTTGCATTAGCTGTGCTATCCCGGAATAAGGCACATGTTGGAAGCGGTGCTGTACCGCTTTTGGTGCCAAAACCTACAAACCTGACACGCAGATTGTTACTTGCAGATGTCGGCGTAATTGTTGCTGTTAGCACTTCATCGCCTTCGGTGTTCTGCGGAATCGTGTTGTCATAGGGAAGCGCAGTCGTAAGATCGGCCGGCGTCGTCGTTTCGGCATAGATTGATTGAACAATTGTGCCAGGACCGCCGGGGGCTGTAGCGGCCACCTGATAATTCACACAGCGCCAATCACCAGTCGCATACTCAACGAATGTTGCCTCATCGCCGGCCGCCGTAGTGATATTAGCGGCGCCTGGTAGAACCAAATCGGTTGCGTGATGAGTAAGCGTCAATGCCGCATCAAAATGCAATCGAACTACTATGCCAACGCCAAGCGTTGCAATCGATGTGATCGTTGTGGTGCCCGTGATATCGAAATAATTGCCATCTGTTCCAAGAGTAAGAGAGGCAGCGGATGCAACATCTGCACCTTTCGACAATTTCACCAAATTGCCATTAGCATCTAAATCCTGTGTCAGCGATGCTGGGGAAACTATGGATTCGCCCGTTGCCCTTAAATACACCAGACAGCGCCAGTCACCCGTTGCATATTCATAAAAAATGGCTTCATCATCGGCCGCTGTTGTAATGTTAGCGCCCGATGGAAGGATAAGGTCCGTAGCGTGGTGCGTCAGCGTTAAAACTGCGTCAAAATGCAAGACAACGACCGTCCCAATCGCCAGCGTATTAATTGAGGTGATTGCTGTGGTGCCGGTTATGTCGAATACATTTCCATCCGTTCCAAGCGCCAGAGCTGCCGCTGATGCGACATCGGCACCCTTTGACCATCGCACTTGATTGGCATTAGTATCCAAGATGCCGCCAAGCTGTGGCGATGTTTTTGACATTGCTCCCAGATTGGTCAATGCCGCCGCTGCCGATGTCGCGCCAGTACCACCAGATGTTATTGGGCGTGCCGCATTCAGATCAGCCAGAAGATCATTAAGAAATGCATTCTCAGTTGCAGCATCAATGTCTTCTCCATCAGTCGGATTGGTTCCGGCTGGCCATGACATTATGCCTCCGCCATCTCTTGGCATGATCTATCTCCTATGGAAGTCTTTGCGCATCACGCGATAAAAGAAAAACGCTGATTATACCGATGATCAAACCGGCACTAAATCCGGTTCCAAAATCTTCATTTATACCGCGTTGCAACAATATGATTCCGCCCATTATCAAAGTGAAAGCTATCAAACATATGCAGATAAGCCAGATTGGTTTGGCCATCAGAATCCACCCCCGCCTAATGTTGCTGCACGCTGTCCACCGCCAATCATTAACGCATTAATGACGGCGCGCAATTGTGGGCTGACCTCAGCCCCAGCCATTCTTGGCCCGGCTTTTGCAAGTTCAAGCGGGTCCATTAGCAATCGGGCGATTTCTGTATTGCGTCTTTCAATCCCCGGAGCGTTGAGCAATCGCGCCGCCTTTGATCCGGCTATGGCCGCAGCGTCCCCTGCATTCAAATTCATCAATGATCGAATAGCGCCCGGACCCGATGGCGAGCCACCAAGCTCTCGCATGATCTGCTGACGGGGCGCTGTTCTGGAATTGCCGATGATTTGATTGCGCGTATTCATGAATTGCGTTTCCGCCCGCAGCCCAGAAAGCATTTCTTTTGCCGCATCATCGCCAATCAAAAGCGCAAGCTTTTCCTGATTATGCCCCTTTTCGAACATAGCACGCGCTGCATTAACATCATTGCGAGCGGTGCCCATTGCATTAGCAACAGCACCACGCGCGCCTTGCTGGAAAGCCTGTCGTTCGCTCGCTGTCATACCCTCAAGTGTTTTTGCTAATTCATCCGGTCCTAGCTTGCTGGCAAATACGCCTTGCCCCTCTTCAAGAGCTTCTTTAATTGCCGCCGGCCCCGCATAGGAATCCCGAGCGGCCTTATATTGCGGCCCGGCCAATCTATCCAATTCGTCACGAAACATTCTTGTTATTTGTGTTAAATTCCGTGCCTTGGAATTTTGACCAGCTCGCCGCGCAACCCTTACTGCATCATCCAATGATCGTTTCGTATAATCCCAGAATTGTAAATTCGGGAATACAGGAACCTTACCACCTTGGAATTTTGTCACCCCATGTTTAACCATGGCGCCGGGATTCATCGCTCCAAAGCCATCGGCAATTTGTGTGTCGTTCCATGCTGCTACAGCTTTTCTCATCGCCGTTTTAAATGATGATGATGCTGATAGCCGCTCTAAAGTTGGCGACCATATTTCTTGATCACCAACAGAAAAAGCCTCTTGGTATAATGGCTTTGCTGCTTCCGCTTGTCGCGCTGAAATATCATCGACCAACGCAGTCAAGTTCTGTTTTCCACCTAATGCTTTTGTTGTGGCTTGTGTGACGCGCGCGCTGCCGCCTGCTGTACGCTCGGCTAATTTACCACGAATCAATTGCTGTCCACGCCCAGGCATTGAAGCAATGCCTTCGGCATATTCCGTCAATGCCGGTCCCACATCAGCAGGCATCCCAGCCGGGCCTAATCGTTGCGCTGCCGTAGCCGCTTCATCAGGCGTCATTCCTTCCCGACCTAATGCAACGGCTATTTTTCTTTCTGCTGCCGATGGGCGTGGCTTTCGCATCAATCGATTGGCGACCCGTCCAACACCTTGGCCGACAACCGGTGCAGCAGCTCCTAACGCGCCGCCAAGCAAGCCGCCTCTTGCGATTGACCCAATATCACCACCGGATCTTGCCGCCGCATCTGCCGCACCAATTGTCCCAGATGTTAATCCAGACGCCCCCGCTCGTGCTGCTAATGATCCAGCGCCTAAACCAAAAGCAGATGGAACCGCCGCAATAGCTGGCGCTATACCTGCCACAGCCCCAGTCAATTGCCCGCCTATATTGGTTTTTGGCAATTCCTGTTTTAGTTGTTGCGATCTAGCTTGAACACCTGCTAATTCCTCTTGAAACGGTTCACCACTTATCGCCGAACGGATACCGGCCCCGGCCCTAGTTGCCAAACCTCTAATTGCCGGCCCTGCAACTGGCACACCTTCTAACATGCCGCCCGTTAGCACATGGGCGCGCTCTGTTAAGGATGGTCCAGCTTGCGCTTCTTTAACGGCTAGCCGTGCACGAGCAAGGGCAAGTGCCTTCTTTTGTTCAATCGTTAATCTTGCTTCGTCTGCCATAATGCCCGTTCCTCAGGCGTCAATTCGTCCCATACTTTAGGGTCAATTCCTTCTGGCATTCCCTTTTCTGTTTTACGTTCTTCTGATGTTCTCAACAATGGCTCAAGGCCAAGCTCCTTAATCCGTTCAGGTGTCACATTTTTTCTAATATCCTTAACCACGCGATTATAACGGTCTTCTATGTCCGTTATTGTTTTTCTAAAGATCGCTGGGTCTGTGCGGTCCGGGTCAAGTGACCCCATCGCATTAACGAGCAATTCTAATTCCGATCTGTTCAATTGACCAAATCCGGTAGCACCAGTAGAAGATGCCTCCTTTAAGCGCATCATGGTTTGAATAGCGACACCGCTTGTAATAGGCTTAACGTATGAGCGCAGTTTTCCGGCATCGCTGCTGCTCCACCATGCCGTAATTCTTGATCCCGTGCCAGTTACAGGATCAAAAAAGCCTGATTTAGTGTCTATCAAGTTTTTGATCTCTTTGGTCGCGTCCAACACAACATTTGCACCTTCCGCACCGACTACGGATTTGACTTCCTCTCGTTTAGATGCCTCTTGCTGCTCCTGTTCGGCGGCGGCAGCCGCTTCTCTTTGTTTGATATCAGCGGGGCTGCCGGGAATTACAGTGACGCCCTTTGACGGGTCCATCGGGTCATTATAGGTATAATGCTGCGGCGGAGCAGGCAAACTAACTGTCATATTCCGTCCGCCAATTTGCATTATTTTTCCTTGCGGACCCCTTTGATATGAACCAGGTGGAAGGCCAAGTTGTTCCGCCTCTTCAGGAGAAATAACAGTAGTCACGCCAGGCTCGGCTAATTGCTTGTTACGAAGCTGCAAATTGCGCAATCTCGCTTGCTCCACTGGATCAGGCGGTTGATTGGCCTCCATCTGTTGTTTGAGTAATGCGCCAATAACAGTCTTATGCGCTTCACTGGCATAGCCGAATGAAGGATGTTCAATAATAGCCATAAGCTTGGGATCGATGCCTGATGGCCTTCTCTGACCGCCCTGCGCACTACCTAAAGCTTGAGCTATTGGATTTTTATTAATACCTTCCCATTCATTAACCCCCACTCTCGACGCGCCATACCAAGGCGACCAACCACCTTTTCTTGCCTGATCAAGGGCAAAATCTATTTGCTGATAAGCCGTCGATTGATCGCGTGGATCTAATCCCGTCGATTGCATGAATTCATTACCCAAGCCAGTAGGAAAACCCGTCCCTTCGCCTCCAACCAACAATTGGAATGGCCCATAAGATGGCTCTCGGGCACCATTTTTTATCACATTCGATTGCCATACTCCCGGCGCTAATCCTTCTGCTCGCGCTACTTTAACGGCAGTGTTCGGATCAATCCCACGATCGGCAGCGGCCTTACGAATATATGTCTCTAACTCTTGTGGCTCACCAGCTGAAGATGATGGCACCGCAGATGCAGCCCTTGCCTGGGAGGGAGCGGCCGGCGCTTCCGCAGTGCCATCAAAGTAGTCTCCGAAGAGATTGGTAAATTCCTCACGTCCTGACCGTTCGGCCTTGTTCGCCCTTCCTTCATGCACTCGCGCCGCAATAGCTTTGCCAATCGCATCCAACCCTTCACCAACATTCCGGGGCGTGCGACGTGCGGCTAAGATAGCTCTGGCAAGATCGCGCTTGCGCTTGACTTCTTCAGGAGTTAGGCCGGTATCGCCGCCGAATATGAAAGCCATTAGCTTGCCTCCAGCGCTTTGCCATAATCGACCATCTTGCGTCCGTCTATCTCAATGACCGCTTCAGGATTCTTTTTCTCAACCTCTTGCGCCATCAACCCAAGATGCATCGGAGCCGATTTCTTTTCTCCCTTATAATGGAAGCGATAAACATTGTTGCCTTCAATGTTTCCGACCTTCTTTATGTCCTTTTTCATTCGGCGATCAGATGGCCATATTGTTGACGGCATGGTCCCTATCAGGCTTGATCCCAGTCCAAACAGCCCGCCCATAAGTCCCTGTCTTTGCGCCATTTGTTGATTATAATTGCCAAGCTGTTGATTGTAATTGTCCTGCACCAGCCCGGCATAATCCACCGTTGGCATTTGAGGCTGTTGAGTGTTCACGAAGTTCGGCTGTGAAACCTGAGAACCAGACAAAAGCGCCGTGATTTCATTGATCGGCTGATTACGCTCTGAAAGAGCCTCTTGGACGCCTTGCCGGCGGCCGGTCAAAAGAAGCTGATTATAGGCATCGTTTTCCGATTGTCTGTTGAGTTCGATTGCCCGATCATAGGCATCTGACCCCATCTTGACGCCACGATTTGACAGACTGGATTCTAACCGCTCTCGACGCTCCTGTAAGGCAGGATCAAGGCGTGATCGACCAAGTTGCATTAATCGTGATTCAACGGCCTCATTACTCAGATCGACCGGTTGTCCGAGATAATCCCGAAGAAACGCCGATTGATCGGCCGCTGTACCTGCTAAATTTTGTTGAGCTACCTGTGATTGATCAAATATGGCTTGCTGAGACGGGGAGAATGTCTGTGTCGCCGTTGTTTTCGGGATTTGATGCCATGTCTTTGTAGTAGGATCAAACATATTATAAACGCCTGTTTGATCATAGGTTAGATTCCCATAAGGCGTTATTTGATTGACATTCTGCAACTGCTGATTTGCTGTTGCCGTAGCAATATTCGTGCCCGTTTGTGCTGCAGCTGTCGCTTTCGGATCAGGCGGCGCAGGCGGTTTTGGCTTGCCCATATGTGGACCTCATAAATCTTCCCGCTCGCCAGTCATCGTCGGTGAGCGTGAAAATGATTTCATTTTCCTCCCGGCCTCTTAACCGGGGAATTTCATAGCTTTTGAAGCCATACGCTTTGAGTTGTCTATGGAGCCGTTTGTTATGCTCCGAAACACGCATTACGACCATCTGACAGCCGCAGCGATTAAATGGATAATCGAACATTTCCTTGAGGACCGACCGTGTCAGCCATCGTGGGCTTAACGACGATCCAGATATTTCTATAACCTCATGTTCCGGGTTCCAGTTGTGATAAACAAGCCCGGCAATTAATTGGTCATTATCGACAATACCAATCGTTTTGCATTCCCCAAAACCTCTCTCCAGTCCTGGCACAGTCTGGGCAACAAAATTCGCAACTAATTCATCCTGCCCATAAAGCAGCCTCACACAACCACTCCGCCCGGTTCATAAAGCAAATCAAAGGCAATTAGTTCTGCGTCTGGCGCTACTGAATTACCGGACGTGATCTGGATCTGTGGTGCGATGGCAAAACCATTCTTGCCAATGGACACCCATTTGGTCGTCGTCGTCAAAATGCCACCTGATCCCCATTTAGCCGTACCCCACAAAGACCCGGTTCCCCAAACATCACCAACGACTGCACCAGATGCCGGCGGCGCCGCCGGCAGTTTAACCGTGTAATCTGTTGAGACGCTGACCTTTGCATTGAATGGTTGGCTTGCCCGGAAGGTCGTTCTCGCCATCAATGCTGCTTTATTGACCGCCGGAGCCTTCAGATGATCAAAGTGTTGAATATAGATAAACTCATAGGGGCTGCCATTATCATCACCGCCTGTTTCGGCTTTCATGATTGTTCCATCTTGCGTTCCGAAATAAGCCCAATCGTCATGCAGTGCTAGACACTGCACATCATATCCAGGCCATTTCGCCCAAGCACCAGTTTCTATGTTAACGATAAAGCAATAACGAGAATCTTCTGTTGTCGTGCCCGGCAGAGCAACAATGGCCATATTCGCCGTCGGCCATTTCAGGATTTCCCAAGGACCATTTGCCGTTCTAGCAGCAACTTCTTTTTTCCATTCCGGTTCAATTTGCCGAGTAATGGCCGCAAGAGATAAAGCCGCTGGATCTTTATGAATTGCTTGAGAAATCGGGACAATGCCATCTTCCGTCATGACCAGCAGATCGCCACCGGCTCTCATTGTCGCGTTTTTGCCTAAAGGTGGCGTGATGTCATATCGGCCGACTTGTCGCCATGTTGCGTCACCAGGGTCCAATCCATCAAAAATGGCCGCCTCACCCTGATCGGAGATAAACACGCATTTATCATCAACGCCGTCACCGGCGTCCAGAGACCATGTTGCCCCCATGAGAAGGCTTCCACCTTTTTGAAAGACGCCTCTAAGTGAAACTTCAGTGGCAGCACCACCAACACTATCCGCCGGCAGATACCAAGCCGACATGGAATTCTTTTTAACGAAATAAATACGAGACCGATACACCCAGACCTGGATTAACAAGGATGTCGTAACACCCGTAATCGCCGGAGAGGATACATCGGTAATCGCTGTCCACGTTGAATTGTCATAAAGCTGCGGACTGTCATCCCCATTCACTGCATAGAGAAAATCACCACCTGCCGTCTCGAATTGGATCGTTGAATAATAGCCGCTCGTCTGTCCGGTCACATCTGCGGTCGGGGCGACTTCAGGGTCGGCTACCGCCGTGATGTTGAAAATCGATGACGTATTCGACGCAAATATTTTGTTTGTCGCCCCCGTTCGATAGGAAAAGACGCTTTTGACGGGATTCGTATCTATGGTCGCGAAAAGCGTAAATCCCTTACGAACCCTAACGCCGGTTTGTGTCGGAACGCCATTCTCCAATCGAAAAGCAGCCTCCGGTCCGACGTTGGCCAAATTCTCATTGACAATCCAGCCTCTCCGAGCCGCTGGGAATGTCTTGACTTTGCTTTTTTGACGTTCTTTACGTGTGACCGGAACCCTTCGGAGTGCTGCTCTCATCCTGGAATGCTCTGCGGATAGGATGTCCTGACGCCCTTCGGACGGCGCCTTTCACCGATATGAAGAATTCTTGACCCTTTATCGTCGCTAATTTCCTTTTCCTTCATTTCCTCATAATTGGCCAAATCCTCAGCATAAGGCAGGCCCTTATTGGCCTTCCACTGCCAAATCATCCCCAGCTTCAGAAGACGCTCTGAAAGCCTGAAACTGTCGGTATCGAGAACGAATTCGGTCTGATCCGCGCCTGACGCTGGACTGACAATGAGATTGGACTGATAATAATGACTTGCCGTGACCCCTGTCGCCATGGCGGGCTTGATCGCCATTTCACCGCCAATGATTATCCATGCATTGACGACAAAATCATAAGACCGCACTTCCAGATCCAACCATCGATCTGCCGACAGAATATGTGTGAACGGCGTCTCCAAGGATGATGACCAAAGTTGTGCCTTCTTTGGCATTCGATCATAATCCGTTGGTAGAGCGAACGTCTCCGCCACGCCATCCCCGGTATATTCCTTGATCTTCATGAACAATTGCCAGTCATGAGCACGAGCAATGCGCTTAGCCATTTCATTGGCAAGCGCCTGTAATTCCACTTGCTCGCGATCGGTCCCGCCGAAAACCTGCGTAGGAACGTCAATCCCTATGACAGTTGCGGCTTGCTGGCACGCGCTTAGGACAGCCATTGACTACATCCAGTCTCGGCGCAGATTGACAAACCTATATTTCGTGTTCATGTCTGCGTTGCTGACGACATCAACTTTCTTGCCCTCCTGGACAAGCCAATCATCATCCTTCATTTTGGGAAGCTTCTTGGGTGCCCACGGCGGCGCCGGGTCAACAGACGGCCGATAGGCCGATACGTAAATCGGATCTTGCAGTTTCTCAAATCTTGCCATTTTGGTCTCCTAAGCGGCTTCTTCCGTTTCCTTGGCGATAACCTCATCGGCCATCTTCACAAGCTTGTCATGACTGATGTTCCCATGTGGGCGCTCTCCCGTTCTGTCTGTCAACCATGCCCGAATGTCATCGGCCTCCATTTCCTGGAATGGGCTGACAGAAACAGGGTCTACAGGTCGATTTGATAAATCCGCCATCTGGGCCTTCATTTCATCGATTTGCGCCTGTAGGGCCGTATTCTGTTCCACCAAACGCATTTCAACGGATTCCCCTTGCATCTTGTCCAGATAGGCTTGGGCCTGCTGTTTGAGCGTCAAGGCACCCATGCCGAGTCGTTTCTGGCCTGTGGTGTCTAAAGACGCTAGAGCCTCCAGCGTGTGGATATTCAAAGCCCGCAATTCCGCAATCTTAGCTGATGTAAGCGAAGCCATCTCTGTCAACGGCGTTCCATCAACGATCGGTGCTTGCTTGGCCTTGAAAGCCTCATAATGCTTTGGCCATCTTTCCTTGTAACTCAGCCCGACATAATTGCCGGTTTCGTCCATAACGCGCTTAGCCACTTCATCAGCCGGCGCAACATGGACGCGCTTGTTATCTCCCACAAAACGAATGCGAACCATTTCCTTGGTCTTGAAGATCGGCCGGCCATGCTTCTTGGATTCGGCCTTATCTTCCTCCGGCTCGCTTTCGAAAAATTCAATGTGCAGATGTCGTGTGTCTTCCTCATACATGACTATTCTCCTGTCTGAGAGGGTGCGAATGACAATTGTCAGATATTCGCGACAAAAACGGTTCTGAATATCTGACAGATAAGGGGCGGCCCGTAAGCCGCCCCAGATTGTTTACGCTGCGAGAGCATCATCCATGAACGGACGATCAATCTCAAAATCAGCGACGCCACCGGCAACAGCCGATGCACCCTTGGCACGCTTCACCCGATCGCCGGCAACAACGGCATCGTCCACTTCGCCCGCCGTAGCGGTTGCATAGACATTCGCGTTGTCAACGAAACCGGTGGAAGCTGCGCCAACAGCCTTTCCGCCGATCTGATACCAGCCCCAAGTTGAGGCAACGGTAGCAGCCATGGCGACGGCAACCGGCCCGATGGCATTTGCTGCCAATCGAGTCGTGGAGCCGTCATCCATATTGTAGGTCACCCAATCGGAAGCCGCCGTTGATGCAACGCCTGCCAGATAGATGAACTCGCCGGACCCATAAGTCGGGTCAGTCGCACGAACAATGGTTCCAACGGGAACCGCTTGATCCGTGTCAACCGAACCGATCAGAGTCTGGCCAAGGCGGTTTTCTTCAATAACCCATGCCATAGTCAGTCTCCTTTAGGATGCCGGAACCGAATCGTACATCTTGACCATATGAAGCGGGTTGCTCATGCAAACTTCTCCATAAAAGCCAATATGTTGGACAACCGCGTCCTGATTCACCGGCATTTGCTTGCCGCCGAACGAAACGAAGTTACGATCCGGATGATAACGGAAGCCCATTCCATTGCTGTCAATGAAGTAGGTCGTATCAGACGGCATAGCCGACCCGATCCCACCTTCCAACACGACATCAACGGACTTGCCGCCGCCGTAGTATTTAAGGGTCGTGAAACCCAACTTACCCAGCGTTCCAGTGTCATTGATACGCTGGATCGATTCCGTAGCGGCCTGATACGCCTCATAATGCTGCGATGAGCAAATGATGCAATCCGGACCTTTATTGCCACGGGAACGGGCATTCATGACCTGATTGAAAATCGACTTGACGGTTGTCGAATTCACCTGCGTGATGCCGGTAAAATCCGAGTGTGCGTCGTAAGTCGTTGTCCGCCAGATCGCATTGGCCGACCTGTCAATCCCGCCATAGGTGCCGGTTGAGGGCGTTGTGGGAATGGCAAGTTGCAGGCCGCCGATCTGATTTGAAGCGGTTCCGTCTGAATGGAGATCCTCAACAAATCGGTCAACCAGTTCGGTTTCCGCCGCCTTGATATGTTCCGTCATGATGTTCCGAAGCTGGTTTGAGCCAGAGTTCTTCAGAATATCTTCACCGGAGAGCGTCACCGATACGGCCGCCAGTTTAGGCGTATATTCCGCATCGTTGAACAGTTCGGCGGGTTGCGGGTTTAGGAAGTCATACCCGGAATAACGAGTATACGTTCCCGATTCATTATAGAGCAGCCTCTCACGGATCGTTGGACCCGAGAATTCGCGAAACTGCCCCTTTTTCCTCCAGATATAGAGGATGGCGTTTGAGTTCGACACCAAGTCGGCGTAGCCTTTGGAACGATCCTCAAGCGCCAGCGAGAAAGCTTCTCTAAGCTTCTCTACTGAGGTCAGTGCCATATTTGGCTCCTAGCTTGTTTAGCCGATGCCGAGCGTTTCAAAAGAACGATCTACAGCATCCTTGGCTGAGGAAGGCGGCTTTCTGTTAGCCGGGTTTGAGCCGGAACTTGGGGCGCCCGTTACGGATAATGACCCCTTTTTGGGTTGAGCATCAGGGGCCGGTTCTTCCACCGGTGGTGGCTCGGAAGCGACTGGGGCGGGGTTGAGCCGCTCTGCCAAGTCATAAGCTTCCGCTAAATCGTCTGTTCGCCCGCTTTCAATGAAGAATTTGATGTCCTCCGATAATTCTTCAAAGCGGGGCTTGTCTGCGGCGAATGCCGTTACCTGCCGTTCAATCTCGGCAGTTTTTTGGTCCTGGACACTTGTCGAAACGCCGCTGATTTCCTGCTTTAAGGCAGCAATCTCATTGCGAAGGCTGCGAATGACCGAATCCTGGTGTCCGGCATTCTGCAATTGCGCTAAATGTTCCGGCGTAACCTCTCCTTCAATGCCATTCTCTTTAAGGACCTGTGCGGCGAATTGCTGTGGTGAAACGCCCGCATAACTCATAACGTCCTGGATTGCCGCCATCGGGTTCTCGCCCGCCAACATTCTTTCAAGACCGGTATAACGGTCTAATGCATCCTTTATGTTGGTCCCATGTTGCTTGGCCATCTGGTTGTATTCACGCAGCGGCTCAAACTCGGCTATCTCTTCACGATATTTCTCAATTCCCGACTCTAACTCTTTGACCGCTCTGTGTATTTCCGCCCGAATTGGTTCCGGTGCGTTTTTCCATGCACTCTTGGCGTCGGCGCTGAAGCGGTTCGGTGGCTCGGCAAACGTCGTGATCGAACTGTCGGCTGGCTCTTCCTTGGCGGTATTTTCGGGCTCTTCGCCATCATCCTTTTCTTTCGCTTTGAATGTGCCGTCCGGATTATGTTCCCGGCCCTTGGCGTCAACTTTCGGCTCGGCAGGCTTTGTCTCGTCTTTTGATCTAGATTCCTTAAGGTCGCTCTCCAAATCCTTTGTAAATTTCTTTGTTGCTTCTTGATTTTCGACTAGATCGGGTTGCTCTATCGCTTCTTTCAAGTCCGCACTTGAGACGGCCTCAAAAGCGCGATCGACAGCGGCTTTAGCCTCATCAACCTCAATTACCGGCTCATCAGATACGTCAACGGGTTCAGCTACGGCTTCCGCCGCCTGTTCTTCACTCATGATATCCTCTCTGAAAGGGTGCGTTAGTCGGTTATGCCAATTCTTGCGAGACTTTTGCCTACGGTCTCTTCAATGGCTTTCGTATCAGGCTTTTTGACCGCATTTTTGGTCAATGGCGCGTCATTACCCAATTCTTCAACACCAGCCTGCTTATATGTCGCTCTAAGAGCCGATTTGCTGTCATACATCTGCCCATCCAGCATGGACTGAACCGGCTTCATATGATCGGCTATAATCATCGGCGACGGTAAATCAGATCGCCCAGATTGTGGCCGCACATATTTCTCAGCCGGAACCAACCTTTTTTCAATTGGGTGCCAAATCCAATGTTTTCTCATGTCGTAGCGGTAACCATAAAGTCGTTTGTTACTCTACTGTCATAATATTTCAGATCCTCTATATGGCCAAAAAACTTATTACCCCCTAAGAACTCTCCTAACGCTAGAGAGGATAGGCCAGTAGGATAGTCCACCGTAGCATCTGTTCCGGCCGCAGACCCATCAAAATACTTTGCCAAGTCATCGGTTTGGTAGGCAAACGCTATCTTGTGAAGATCGCCTATTACCAATGTCGAGTTCGTCGTCGTGCCCTGATTGCCCGTCGTCGGCTTAATCCATGTGCGAATGCCGCCACTCGTGTTCATTTCAAACAACTCAAAATCTGAGTTCGAACCGTCATTTATGCCAAAGGGATATCGGGTTGTAGCGCCGTAGCCATTAGCCCGGAACTTTAAGACCCATGATCCCGCTGCTCCGCTATGCCACGTTACATCCGATGTCGTGCAAACATCCGTTATTCTTGATACGGCCGCCGATGTCGTTGCAATATAAGATGACGCAAGTCCAGTCGTTAATCCAAGATTGACATGCTCCACCTGAGCACCCCATGCAATAATGCTATCATTATCCGTAAGATTAGCACTCCCAAAAACGCCTTCGGAGATGCTATCTACGATACCAATCGTAAAACGGCCCACCGTACCTGAGGCAATGCTGCCTGATAAACTAAGCTTATAAAGCCCGCCGCCAAGGTCTTGTATGAAAGCACTGTTAGCGGTCCCGGAGGTCAATGCCGTTGGCGTACCTTTCGCGCCGGACGACAAATTGAAATTACAAAAGCACCCGTTAGTTCCTGCGCCATCAGCATCCCAGACTAGTTGAACCAAGGTAGCGTTAACCCCCGCCTTCAAAAATGCGGATACCGTCGTAGCGCGCCCGGCCGTTAAACCTGTGAAAGATTGATAAACAGCATATTGTTGATCGGCCGTTGTTGTGGCCGCAATCTCATCGGCCGTATTAGCGCCATCCGGTGAGGCATTGTTCGTTGTCGGCACGTCAACATTGATTTTGTTCCATGCAGCGTTCGTAAAATCCTCACTCCATAGACATGAATTGGTTGAATTGCCTTCAAATAACAGACCTCTTGCCGCATTACCGGCTCCAGGATCATGATCAAAGCGCGGCGTATTTGTCGTTTCCGTTACGAGCACGCCGCTCTCATTAAAGCATGTGCCCGACCCGGCTCTAGTAAATGTCAATGTGGGACCAACTACGGCAGCGACAGACATAGCTGATCCCGAATCCAGCAAAAAATTCTGGTGGAAGGCAGGACTTGGACCAACAGGCCCAGCACTCCATAATGTTCCATCTTCATTAATGAGCGTGACAGGCGATCCGCCTTCCGTATCCACTAATGTTACCGGCTCACCATAGAGCGGCGCATCAACTGGCGTCATCGGAATACCTTGATTGGCATCCAAATCGGCAATGTTTGTCACTGGCTTCCCGCCAGAATCAATGATGGAGATTGGTCTAGCCATTATGAGGTCCAGATTTCCGGATTATCTTTATCATGCCGGATCGTTAGCCGTGATTGGATCGGCCGCTGCGTCCGTCGTGACACTAGAAGTCCACGATTGCGTTGTGTCATCTTCTTTTGTGACGGTTAACGTTGTGCCGGCAATCGACCATTTATTCCGCAAGAATCTCAATGCCTGCCTAACTGTCCGCACCGTCGGTGAACCCGAATCTGTTCCTATAGACATATCCCGATCTAACAATGCATCAGCGATCGAATTCATTATGGCAGCCGAGATAACTACGCCATCCGTTCCCGTATCGACCAAAATCGCATCAACATTTGTATCGACGGTAGCCAGATCAACGGCCGTTGCTGCATTGTCTGTGCCGCGCATATCCGTGTTAGTGGTTGTGGTTGTGCATGTCGTCACTGTGTCACAAAGCTGGATATCCGTTCCGCTAAGATCCACCGCTGCTGCCTTATTCTCGATATTGCCCCAATCGATGCCGCCGGCTCCGGTTGCTGTTACATCCAGCGTATTGCCAACCGTTATTTTTGGACGATAAAGCTCTATAGTTCGGGTTACCGGTGCCATGCCTGCATGTGTGATATGAAAGACCATTTCCTGCGTATCATCACCTGAATCGATTGTCATATCTTCATCTAAAAGCAGTTCATAAATGCCCGGCATATTCGTTGTATCAGTTTCATTGATTGTTGGCGTCGTCATTGCGACCGGCGCACCACCATTGCGTGATCTATAGACCGTAAAAGTCGTTAATCCTGTTTCCCGCGTTACAAAATCCCCACTATCGACTGCAACAAAATAAATATATTGATCAACAACACCTGATGCGATTCTCATGAGAAATCTCCGCCCATATGCCACACATCAGTTGTCACCTTTTGCACCCATAGTGTCCGATGCTGCTCAACCGTTGTCCCAGCCGTCGCGCCCGGCAAATTAAGCGTAACGCTTGCCGCCGGGGAAACGGTAACCAAGCCAGTGTTGGCTTGTTCAATCCAGAATTTTGCCCCCACTTCAATGGCTACGGTCGCATTCAAAGGCAGCGTTATCGTAACTGCTGATGCATTCGTGCAGCGAATTAGCTGATTTTCATCAGACGCCGCTAATGTTCTTGCCGTTGTCGTTTCATCAATGACGCCCTGTCTGTAAGGCGCAATGTCACCAATAAGAACGCGCATTTCTGACCAATCAGTGCCCAGAACGTGATTGGTGCCCGTTATGCGCCTTATCCACCCAAGGATGATATACGGACTGGATGTGCCCAGATCCGTCGGATTGGAATAGAAAACAATATCGCCTTCAGCATATTCACCGCTTGTCGGCATTGCGGATGCAACGCTTAAGTGCCTGCCATTTGCATCAAATCCAAGCCAAAGACCGGCTGGAAACATGACGCTTCCCGGATCAAGTGATGATGACCGCCCGCCAGTCGAACCTGTCGATGCAGATGTTACAATGCGTTCGGCAACAACCCCGCCAACCTGTGTGTCGTGACATCCTCTTACGGAATTCCATTTGAAGCATTCCAGTTTCGTCGCTTCATCCAGCATTTTCACCGACAACGGTATATCAGGAAATCCGATTTCCAGACGACCCTGCGTGCCGCCCGGAGACATTTCTACATCAAATCCATTCCAGCACCGCCAACCGCCTTGTGCAGCAATAAATATGGCTGTATACGCCGCTTTGACACCATGCCCTGCGCCGCCAGCCGTTACATTAACCGAATCGACACCGCCATTGACAATGCTGGTGCTAAACGTCGCTCCAGAGCCTGTGCCTACACCATAATCTATTGCTGCTGAGGCCGTCGTGTATCCAGAACCATAATTGGTCATATGGACGCCAGTGACGACGCCTGACACATTTGTTAAAACAGTCCCGGCCGCACCTGACCCATCGCCCGTGATATCCAATTTTGGATAAGGCGGTGATTTGGCCAGATACCCGCCGATAATCATTGCGGGAGGCGCTATTTCGTGGCCGTTCGATCCCGCTTGCTCGGCATAACAATAAAGGAACATGCTCTCGTTTGAGCCGCCGCTGGTATGGACAGTCCCCACACCATTATTATTCATGTGATCGGATTCGTATAAGTTCCCTAAACCGCTTTCATCCCAGATGGACCATCCATTCGGCGCATCGCTATAATCGTTATTAAGACTGTGGCCTGCATTGGCATCATTGCCAAATACATGGATGCAATCCCCACCAATGCTTTTGACAAAACAGTTTGTAACCGACCACTCATTGGCCAATCCTGGCACTTGCCCGCCAGCAATATAGATACCATGCCCGCCCACATTGCGAACGCCAACACGATTCAAGAAAGGCGTTGCCGTGGCGTGAATACCTATTCCACTGACAGCGGTCCCATAATCCTTCGCCCAAATCATCAAATCTTCAATAGTTGTCCACGCCCCGGATGTTGTTCCAGGCGGACCATCGCCAACCACTGAGCTATAAATTCTGATGCAATCTATATCTTTCGGGAATATTAATTGCGTGCCCGCTGTATCATTTTGCTCGCCGCGCCCTTCACCTTTCAAAAATACTCGTTTAGAAATTTTCAATGTGTCACTAAAAAAACAACGATCAGCCGGAAATCGAATTATCGCTCCATATCGGTCATCATCTGTCTCATCAAAACTATCATGCGCAGCATTGAACCCCGTCAATAAATCCGTTGTTCCGGGCGTTACGTTCACAACATATCGATAAAGATGACCCGGCGGGTAGGAATAATCGACCGGTGTAACAGATGCAGCGATTTCGCCAGCCGTGCGTGGGTATTTCTTATCCCACATATAATCCCAAATGCGGGAAATTGCGGATTTTCTCGTTAATGGCGTACCAGCCGGATCATCTGCGATTTCAATCAGGTCTCCATCTTCCAATGGATTGCCAATATCGATCATTTCAGTGATTTTACCAGCCACGTTATGTCCCTTCCGTCATCCGAGCGGTCGTATCCTCTTGGATGCGAGCGGTTGAATCTTCCTGAATCCGAGCAATAGAATCCTGAGCAAGGCCATTCGCCACCGTAAATTGCACCATCAAAGGTTGTAGCATCGTGACGAGAGCATTAAAGCCATATTCAATTGTATGCATCACAAATCCATTAGTAACAGCATCAAAATGGCCTCTTCATCCGACTGTCTTGTTATGCTTTCAACTGTAATATCAAGTTCGAATTTACGCTTATTTGGAGGCGCTATCGATTGCACATCCGCCAATGCTTTAGCAAGAGCCTTCACATTGACTTGTGATGGCTCAATCTTATCAATAACGTTACGAATAGTCTTAACGCTGATTTTCTTTTTCAGCGATTCAAGACGTTTTAGCTTTTCTCTCTCTCGTTCATCCAGCGCTTCTTGATGCGCCATTTTTTCAAGAAGTGTCGGCAACGCGCCTTCAAAATCTTGATATTGCCTTGGCTTACCATCATGTGTGTCAGTCTGAAGAGCAATTATCTCTTCACTCGGTCCCACACCAAGGCCCGCACCGCCCATCCATGGGGCAAACAGGCTGAAGAATGACCCAGTGCGCTCATCTACGCCAGCACCACCAGCCCAAAAGGCCATCATGCTTCGCTTGCCGGCGTCTCCAGTGAATGTGCCGGCTCCGCCCATCCACGGAGCCATCATGCTTTTTACGCCGCCGTCACCCGTTGCGACTGCCGGCGGAAAATAACGGCCTGCAAAATACCGGGGCGCGAAATAGCGGCCGGCAAACATTAGTCACTCAAGTCTAGCGTCACCGCCGTTCTGTTGCCGAACGAATCGACCGTTGCAAGAATCCTGTCCTTTGTGTCCCCCGTATCCCGAATAGCAATGCTTGTCGTATCTGCACCCGTCAATTTCGCTGCATTGGCCGCTAAAATGGCTCTTAATGCGCCTTCAATCGTGATTGATCCCTCAACGAATTGCCCTGCTATGTCACCATCAATCTGTAAAAACCCAGTGCTATCGACAATGCAACTCGGACCTGAATTATCTATTAATTCACCATGACCCCTTACACGCACAAAGCCTGCTGTACATGTCGAATCTATCTCAATCGTTCCTGGATTAATATCAATACTAGTATTTTTGACCTGTGATTGTCCTGCTAATGTCAAACCGCCGACATAACTTCGTATATTCACATCGATATTGGCGCCGTTTATATCTACTTTCGGCCTACCCGAACCGGCTACCTGTGATTGACAATCATTTATGACAAGCGTTGTGGTTCCAGCAGATGCCAGCGTGATGTCACCCAGTAGGGAACAATTTTTCAGTGTTCCACTGAATCCCGTGGATGTATCGACCCAACATCCTTCCAAGTCCGTCGCACCGGAAAAAATCCCGGATACCGTCATATCTTTAAAAAAGACGCCAGTTGTATCCGCACCGGACGCCAAAATGATTTCCGAATTCGTCGGGCCGTTGCCCTCCCATTCCGTTTCAGCCGTCACATGACTGGATGTCAGCGTTAACGTGTCGCGAAGATGGAACTTGCTGAAGCCACGAGAATTAGCAATGGCCTTGGCATCGGGATAATTATCACTAGGATCCGCCGGCGTTCCTAATGAGAATGCCGTCCCAGGATTGCCATCTAGCGTATCGATATAAACCGTTGCGTTCAAAAATGCCTGAACGTTGATTTGTTCGGTATTCAGATTGGAAGCGCCGATTGCATTGTTGATCTGCACAATGGCTCCCGGCGAATCCGCAAACGTTCCGATTAATGACCCAACAGAAGTTTGAAACGGGATCGCACCACTTTCGAAAAAAATATCAAATGGCGCCATGATTTCCAGTGTTAAGGCTGACGATTCCGTCTCCGAAAACTCAAAGTTACCACCAGCCCTTGCGATCCATCCCTTACCCTCTCCTGCCTTACTGGTCGCGCCTGGAGCCATTCGCCCCTCTTCGCTTTCCTCTATTTGCCGCAAGGTATCTCGGATATTGGTGATATTCATATCCGCGCCCTGAAGAAACGTCACCCTAGGCGGCGCTGCACCAAGACCGAAGTCCACCTTAATATTATTTATTGTTGTCGCCATTGATCCGTAGGAACTCCCTTATTTCGGCCATGTGTTTGGCACGTATATCCTCCGGGGCGTTCTTTAGCTTTTTTATCACTTGCCTCTTGCGTGCCGCTGTCCATGTAGGCGGCTTATGAGAAAATCGAAGCTCATGATACCGCTTGATCATCCTCATATGTTCAGGAGCGAGCTTAGGCATCGGAATTCCTGATCAATTGCGTTGTGGAACCACCGGAAGTGACCGTAAAGCCGACCTCAAATGGTTCGATATTATTGGCTGCGTTATAAAGTCTCCATCGACCCGCCCTATCGCTTGAATGCACTACAGTCTTGGATAAGCTGGCTCCGGCCGCAGTTTCCGACGCGATTGCTATAAAGCCCGGCTGCGTATTGTAATCTTGCGACAGGGTTGGCGTTACGCCGGTCAATTGCTGTCCGGATATCGCCGTATATGAATATTCATCATAACGGTCCACACCATCCCATAGCCTGACCTTTCCGGATGTCGGGAAGGCCGCCCCGATGGTCGTGGTAAACTGGATGACACTATCGCCGGTCCCGTTATATACGCCAGCCGGGACATCGGTCGTAAATTCATCATTATAAAATTGCGTGACTGATGTTGCTTCACCGCCCGTCAAGGCGCTCTTTAAGCCGGAACCGCCAATGGTGACGGAAGCGCCCGTATACCCCGTGAAAACATGCTCCGTACCATCAATGATGATTCTTCCTACAGTGTCGTAGGTCACATCAATGCCGGTCGTCAGCGTCAGTGTCGTGTCACCAACCGAATGAACCCCGGACACCGTGTCCGTGTCCGTCTTCGTGTAAGCCCCGAAGATAATATCCCCGGAGACCAATCCAGTAGCCTCCACACTAACATTGTTCGGCGGGTTGCGGGAAACGTTATCCAAGGCAGTGAAGGCATCTGCCGCTACAACGTCCGCTGCCTCAAAGCCGACACCATAAGCACCCAACCAGGCACCAGTATAATTGCCCATCCAGCAGTTGGCGTTAATCGGTCGTGTCGTAACCGTGACATTGACCGTTACAGTCCCCGCTCCAGCTCCCGTCAGGACAGTCCCATCCGTCGGCGCAATGCCGCTGATAAGCTGAATCCAGACCTTTGTGGCCGCTGTCGTGGAATCCGTAGCGAGAAGCTGTCCGGATGAACTTACGCTGGCCTCAGTCCACGTCAGAAGCTCCGGTTCGACCAACGTTCCCGTCGGTGTGTCAACGGTGATTTCATGGGTGATGCCCCGAAATAGCGGTCCGGTCAGCCCATAAAGCGTTTCCGTCGATCCACGGCGTTGCTGCCATTTTCCACGTTCATAGGTGTCCGCTTCCGTCTGCGACCCGATATTGATTTCAGAGAAATAGTTTTCATTAGAACCATTCCCATCGATATCGATCGATCGATAGCCTTCGGTGTTCGTGATGGTTGTCCACGTGGCAATCGTGCCGGCGGCCGTTTGATTGAATGTATCGGTAAGCGTCGATAGCGCGCCGGTTTCTTTGGCTGTAGACAGCGTAACCGGGAATTCCGCATAGGAATCACCAAGCTCAGCCGCCTTCAAAAGGATGCGCTTACCATCAATATCCGCACCGGCCGTGCGTGACTTGATTAAGCATTGCAATAGGATCTGATTGGCTGAATCCGCATAGGCTCCTGCCGTATCACCCCAGAAATTCGTGACGAGCGCACCGTCCTGGATAATCAAAACCGTTGTGGTAGAGGCAACAGTGCCCTTAACGACAAGAGCGGAATAAACGTCATCACCATCATTCTGCGTGATCGAACCGTCGTAGAACCGTTCGGAAACCGTCTGATCAATATTATAGGGCGTGTTTAGCTGGATCGTGTTGTCGGTGATACGTCTCGACGGGATAATAGCGTTATCCACCGCCAGAAGATCATCGCCGGCGCTGGCTGGGTCATCCAGTTTGTCCATAAGCCATCGATGCAGCTCAACGGACTGATGTAACGATGTACCCGCAACTTCTCGAATATCGCCATTGGCGGCAATGGAGAAATCACCATCTGTTAAAGCCATTTCTTAATCCTCAATCTGAGACACGCGCCTTGCGAATCCTGATCCCGTATTGTCAACGATAAGGATGGGCTCGTATTTTGGCGTTCCGCTAGCATTCGCCAAAATAGCCTCAAAATCCTGATTTGCCTGAACATTTACTGTGTATGGATCAACGGAAATCAATGTCGGGGCAATGAAATCCTCAATCAAAGCCACCGCACTTCCATAATCCTGTGAAAGCGTCGGACTAATGCCCGTCAGATCCGTTCCCGAAACGCCCGTATAGGCATAAATGTCGTAAAACGTCCCATTCCACAGCCGCACATTACCGCTCGTCGGCATGGTTGATGGGATTGTCACTGTCAGGCGAACAGTACTATCACCAGTCCCATTCCATGTCGCGCCCACTGTGGACGTTGTGAACTTAGCTGCCGCATGGAAACGCGAACCGGACACCACATTGGTCAGCGTGAAGGAAACAAGTCCCTCAACTAAGGTAAATGTCCCGGTATACCCTGCTGCCTCCATGATTGTCGGCGTATCGGCTCCATTAGCTACTGTGACCGTGACATTCGCTGATGCTGTGACGGGATCGATCAGCAGCGTCTCATTGCCGGTTGACCCATCCGTTGCCGCATAGCCGGAATCCGTGTGTCCGTCCCAGTTTACCGTAAACGGACCTGCACCCGTCGGTCGATACCGCACCGCGTGGCCAGTCCCATCGCTGATAAAGTTGATATTGGTCAGCAGCGATAGATTATCGGATTCAATCGCATGGGCGCCGGTAGCGCTATCGATCGTGCCACCTGTAAACGTTCCACCGCTTTGCGTGATAATTCCACACGTGACCCAGTTACAATCGATGTAATCGACGTTTGCATGACCTTCGAACGTCCCCATAGATCGAAACGTGCACGAATCAAATCCCGTTGAACTCGCGCTGGCGTTATTGATCGTAACCTTGCCTGGGTTATTCGTTCCCAAGCCAATGAACGTCGCGCCCGTCAGATTGAAGACCGTTGATGCATGATCAATTATCAGTTCGGTGAAATCCGTCAATGAATGCGGTGTGTCAGTGATTGTCACCGTCGCACCGCTTGAATCGTCAAAATGGGCGGCTGTCGGCGTGCCGGCATTGTTCTGGCCGACAACAAACTTGCCCTGCCACTGATAGATCCCACCTATAAGAGACAGAAGGCCCCACCTGTTAGACGAATTGTCGTTTTGGGTAGCAAACCCTGCAAACGTCGCTGGCGTTGTCCCATCGCCCGCTGTGATGAATGCACCGGACCCATATCGAATTGCGTCGAGACCGAGATTAATGCCCTTTGATGTGCCCGCCGTGCTCAGCTGTCCGCCAAACCACTGAGGATTAGCGCCTGGTGTTCCCGTTTGTGCCCCCGGTGAAGGCGTTGACGTGGTGTAGCGCGCCACGTAGCATTTGTTACCGCCTTCTGGCTGGCTGTCATTTCCATCAACATAATAATCGTTATAATCGCTCGTGGATGTACCAATTGTCAGGCGCTTGCCGCCAGTTGCCAGACTTGTGAGAATGCCGGGCGTCGCTGCAAAAATCCAAGCAAAGACATGATCATTAGCCCCCATCGTAATTGTGGAGCCATTATCCCAAACTGCACCTTTTGTTGTGGTTCCCGTAACCTGCTTATCTAGCGCATTCGTGCCTTGAATGGCAAAGTCAACACCAACGCCCAAGCCAGCACCACCGCCACCTAACGCAGAAAAGCCTGTCGTGGCTTCACATAGCGTTAGATCGGTCAAATCCTCCGAATATGTCGGGGCAGCCATTAGTTCAGAACCGGTTCAACACCGATCACTTGGTCATTTTCATCCCTGATGACCCGTTTCGGTGCCTGCATATTCATGCCAATCTGAGCCGTAAGCGATGAAAGCTCTGACAAAATAGCCGCAAGCTCGGATTCGCCTTCCTCACTCGTTTCTTTCACTTCACCATTTTCTGCCGGCTGATTGGCGACATCGATCTGTTTAAGCGCAATCTGCAATCTGGCGTCGATTTCTGCCAATTGGACATCCAGAAGCCTCTTCTGTTCCGCTAGAGCTTCAGCATGTTGTAATTGTTGCTGTTTGAACGATGCTTCGTTCTGCTCCTTGAACAAATCAGCCTGCGATGTATCGCCTTGTGACAATTCAAACTCTGCCTGCTGTTGTTGCAGTGCAAACTCTGCCTTTTTGACATCAAGCAGCTTCATTTCAATCTGTGTCCTAGCAGCATCGGCCTGCTGTTTGATTTGTGCCTCCTGAGCCTGTCGCTGTTCTTCCATCTGCTCTGGCGTCGGGCCTTGTTGTGGCTGGGCACCACGCTGTTTGATGGCGTCTGCAAATTCCTCTATCGTGCCTTCCAGTTCCCTACCAGCACGATATTTTGAAGCCACAAACTTAAGCATTTCAGCCACGAACGGCGCTGTTGCCGGCTCTTGCTGAACCATTGGGCCGGCCTGGGAGATAAAGCCGCCTACAGCGCCCATAAACTCATTGGTGCGCTGTTTCTCGGCATCCTCATCCGGTTGAATGGTTGAATCCGTCTCAATCTCCAGAACAAAAGGCCGCATACGCTGTTCCCGCAACAGGCCCATAATCTTTTCCAGCGTAACGGTCTGCTCTAATTCTTGGATTTGCCCTTGTACCTGTTGCTGGATCTGCTGGGCCTGCTGGGGATTCTGTTGCGCCATTTCAACGATGCGTGGATCATTAACGGCCCGTTCGACCTGGCTCTGAATCTGGGCAATCTGCTGATCGATCTGAGCTTGTTCAGGGACATCATCCACCTGGCTCATATCGAGAAGCGTCTGCGGATCGAAGTTCTCCGCCATGATTTCCGCCGCCATGCGGGTCATGTCACGAGCAATCCTGATCAGTTCGTTCTGTCTGTCCCTAATACGAATAGAACCATATTGGCTTTTTAGCTGTTGTGCTCCTAATGTCTCCCGTGCATCCGTATCACCGCGCATGATGTCGGAAAGCCCGGTGATCTGGTAGATATCGTCAATTGTTTGCTTCCGAAGCGCGACTAGATTTTCGATGGTTTGCGCAACTTCCGTCACCGGCAGCCAGATGATGCTGTCTTTAAGGGACGCCCCGCCCATGGCTGCAAAGTTAGAGACAGGGATCAAAAGCGCATTGTTGTCCATCTGCCGCATAGCCGTTTCAATGGCTTCCGCAACATCTTCGGACCCCGACGCATAGAAACCCTTCATTCGCAAGGCTTCTGATAGCGCTGATATCCTAGCGGTATATTCGTTAACTTCCTCAATTTGATCCCGGTAATACAGGAAATCCGGTATTGGAATGAGCGTGCCTGTCTGGATTGTGCCATAAGCCGGCTTCGGGCAGGGGAAAAAGCCTTCTAGCTGAAGGAATGGCTCACGAACGTCTAGAATGTCCTCAACGCCCTTGGATACCCAAACCACGACATTCTTGGATTTGTGCCATATCTCCCAGACAGCGGCTTTCTTCTCACCCTTGTAGTCACTCTCGTCATTGCGTTCTGATTGCGATTCGCCTTCACTGTATTGCAAACCACGCTGATCAAAGTTTGCCTCTAAAACACCCTCTCCAAAGCGTTCTACGGCCCGCTGACGGCTCAACCATGCCCGTCTGGCTACCCAGTCCACTTCCTTCCACTTGCGCGCTGGGTCATGCAGGAAATCCTTGCGGTCCACATGGTCATAACGAACCTTCTGGCCTTTCGCATCATCCAGCCTCAACCAAGGCGTACCACGCGCCGTTAAGGCCAGATCATCCCTAACTAAACTCATAGTCGCGTCAATGTCTTCTATTTCAAAGGATGTTATAAGCGTGCGCTCAAGGATTTCTGCCGTCTTTCGTGGTAACTCCTTGTAATCCTTGAACCGTGGCATCACGACAGGGACAGGCGGGCGGGCATATAATGACGGCTTCAGAACCTCCAGATTTGCCCAAAAGATTTGAAACTCGCGCTCTGTGGAATGCTCGGCAAGCTCCTTTAGGTCGCCATATAGCTTCTCGATATTGTCGCATTTGTCATGATAATGCTGGAAGCATTTCTGGGCATCCGCAATCAGATCCAGCCATGGCTTTGCGTCACGGCTTTCCAGCGCCATTTCAAGCGGCGGCTCTTGCGGTTGATCGTCATATGCCATCAATTATACCCGAATTCTTGTCTTTGATCGTGGTTCCGGTGGGCCGGGCAGAACAACCTGGCTGCGGCGCTGGATTCGTTTGATTTCTGGCTCTTCTGGTCGAATCTCTCGCCATGAAAGAGCTAGATAACGAAAGGCATCAGCTAAGTGTGTTGTCCAATCCCGCACTTCATTAGCCTGGAATGTCTTCTTTTCGTCATCCCACTCACGACGATATTGCTCTAAAGCTGCTATGCCTATCTCTTCAGTGCGTGGATGAAATATGCTTTTTGCTAGCGTTGTCCTAGCCGCCTGTATGCCCTGCATCTTTGAAAAGTTTGGCACCACTTGCGGGTGCAAGCCATAATCCATCATGGCCTCTAGCACTGTCTTGGCACCCTTCATTACCCACACGCGTTGCTTGGCATCGTGCGGGACATAATCCGTGCCATCCTGATATGGCTTGCCCTCTATGACTTCCGCATAATGATCGACGCCGGCACCGCTTGACGTATAGCAATCGAAAATGAAAACCCGTCCACCAACAACCTGGAACCACCAGATCGACGTATCGTCCCTAACGCCGATGTCCCATGCCCTATGAACCGGTTGGCCTGGCACAGGCTCGATATCGAAGATTCGCCCCTCATCACGAACCGCCAGCATTTCTCTGGTATAGAACGCCCCGAGAATCGCTGCATTGAAGCTGCACAGATATTCCTGCTCATACTGAGCGCGCCCTAAATCCTCACCATATAAGGCCACATATTCCGCAAGCGTTTCATCCAATTGCTCTTTGGATAATGCCCTTGTGTCCTGAATCGTCGAGACTTCAGCAAACCAACGCGAATTATCGCGCGCCATATTATACATGGAATAAGCGTGATTGCGCCCACGGGGTGTTGTGATAAATGCCGCCCAACCACCGTTTTCCTCCAGCATCGGCCTATGATACGCCCACGCCGATGGATTGGCTAACGCCCATTCGGAATACGCTATACCGACAGGCCCGGCGCCCACCGTTGCATCATATCGATCAGAACCAATAATCTGCCATGTTGACCCGCTCTTGAGCCGCACAAACATTTCATTGTCGTTCGTGCTTTCCCTTATTTCCGGCGGGAATGCCTCATCCATTCGTCGTCGGCCTGTCTGCGCATTAACAGCCGTCCATAGCGCCTTTCGACCCTGAGCATATTCAGGCAGGCAATGCCAATAAGATCCGATGCGCCGATGCGCCAGTTCACACGTTGCACTTAGGACAATTTCGTCCTTGCCCCACCGGCGATGCGCTATCTCGATCGCTCTAGCGGCTTCCGTGTTAATCAAATATGAATGAAACGGTTGTTGATACCATCTAACGCGACGCTCAATTTCCAGCGTCATTTGGCCTATCTTCGTACACAGTACGCAAAATCACTTCTAACGGTGCGTCTGGATCGCCACCGTGTGTTTGCGGCACCTTGCCGTCCAATCTGTCCGCAACCTCTTTGATTGCAGCGATGTCACCATCAACCGCTTTCCTCACCAATGCCTGCGCTATTTTGCGCAGCTCTGCCTTATCGCCTTCCGTGCCCTGTATGGCGTACATGAGCATGTCATGAAATAGCTTTTCGTGCTTTGCTCTGCCGCCTAGCTTGTTACCTTTTTGGAATGGCATGTCTAATCACATCTAAGCTGTTGATTTCCTTATAGAACTTTTTTGCCGGGGCCCACTTGACATTGTAATGCTCATGCATTATATATCAATCATCAAAGGAGATAGACATGACCCATTATATCGATGCAGCCGAACATGCCAAAATCATCCGCAAGGTTCTTAAAGAAGCTTTCCCCGGCATCAAGTTCTCAGTCCGCACACATAAATATGCTGGCGGCGCTTCCATTAGGGTCCGCTGGACAGATGGTCCGACCGGCAACACAGTCAACGATATCTTGCGCCCCTTGGCCGGCGGTTATTTTGACGGCATGACCGATTATAAAGGCGGCAAATCCCACATGCACAATGGTGAGGAAATCTCACTCGGTGCCGATTTCATCTTTGTTGATCGTGACCTTAGCGAAACATGGATCAAGGCAGCCCGGCAGACTTGGGAAAATGCCAGCGGCCAGACGCGCTGCGATTTCCTAAATAATTGCCGCCAACAATGGCCCCGTGATGATGACGCAATGCGGTTTGCAATGAACGTTAACATGATGAAGGCGCAACCCAGCAAGACCGCCGAATCCTACACGCCGCATCGGACTTGGTAACCGCGCCTAACCACCCACACATAGGGAGATAGATATGACACATACACCTGGACCTTGGTATCATTTAAACGGCGACCTTATTGGCGCAATCGTTCGGGAAAGAAATTCTATCATTGCCGAATTGAATATCGAGAGCGGGCCACAAGGAACCAAGCCGTCAGCCAATGAACGCGAAGCCAATGCCCGCCTTATCGCAGCAGCGCCGGAATTGCTGGAAGCCTTGGAATACTATGTATCTCTTTGCGGTGATACAGCCCACACCGTCAGTGACGAAGCAGCCAGAGAAATGTTTACACGCGGCAGCGCCGCAATCGCCAAGGCAACCGGCAAATGACTCCTACCGAACTCAAAGAGGCTCGGCTCACGCTGGGCCTCACTCTTGAACAGATGGCGACCATGTTAGGCTATAAAGGCAATGGTCGTCGTCAGCAGATGTGGAACCTTGAAAATGGGAACCGCAAACTTGGCGATGAACGCGCCGCACTCGTTAAGGCTTATCTGTTTGGATACCGGCCCGACGACTGGCCTATTTAATATCCCGGAACTCTGTGCTTACCCTTTTTCGCAATTGCCTTTGCGACCTTTTTCACACCCTTCTCAGGAAACCCGTCGTTCGCGTGATACATCCGTACCTGCTTGCCCGTGTATTTTCGGCCTGATGGGCTGCGATATTGGTCTTTACCGGTCTTTTCGAATGGCATTTTTCCAAAAATCCTATGGCTCTCTTGAATCGGATTTCTTCAGGTCCATTATCTTATCCTAGCATACTCACGCTCCCTGATAATGCCACGCTATGCAAAGCGGGCCTATATCGAATATTCGAATTCCGCTGTTTGGTTCGCCCTGGTATGTGACATGAACATAGTCAGGATATGACCAGCAATACCAGAACCATCTGATTTTAAGCATACTTCTCGGCATGTCCGTTGTCGACGAGCCATTCGTTAAGATTGATGTCATCAATCCAGATCGTTGCAAGGAAACGGCCACAAAATGTTGTATTAGAACGAATCGTCAACGTTGACGAATTGAGCCGGCCACGCTTGGGGTGTGACCGGCTCGGATAGAAACCCGCCGAATGGAGGCAGGGCGTTGTGACAGTTCCCACTATGCGCGTATTTGCATCGCCCGTCAAGCCTTCGTTTCGGTAACGAAATGAGGTTTGACATGACAAAACGCGTTGAAAACAGGTTTGGTGATGAAGCGGTTCATATCAGCCTTTATCAAGCTGAACGACTTCTTCTGGAAAATCGAAAGGCTCTAAACCCGGAAACGCAGAAATCCGGCTACAACTTGAATTCTGCGCTTCTTGGAATCGTGCTCTTTGTTTGGCCCATGCCAATTCGGAATCATTGGGTTCACGCACTCTATGCGCCAGAAACGCCGTAAAGGGCAGCTTCTCGCCAAGAGAAGCTATCTCCCAACCATAATCGTGGGATTCCTCACTAATGCTCGTCGCTGTGTGTTCATCGGCAATATGATTTGTCCACCAATCAATGGTTTTGATTTCCTCACTATTGAGGGCGTTCAAATCAGGGCGCTTCAGTGCCTTAAATTTCCATGATTGGTAATTATACTCCCGGTCCTTCCATTGGGAGATTGCCTTGTCGCGCTCCAACTCGTCACGAATGACCTTGCCGAGCCGGGGGATCGGCCCATGCTCTTGGCGAACATATTCCGCACCGGTAATCGAATGGCCAGTCAGCATGAACGTGCGCGCATCAGAAAACCAAGCAATCTTGTATAGCTTGGTTGCTCCAAAATTTGGGCGCGCGGACGCCTTCCAGATCACGTAGTGAATCAGGGCTTTGAATTTCTCTTTGTCGAATTTTTCCGGCCTCATTTCCCTCATCCATTGCGAGATCACAAACCCCGCATTTGGGTTTTTAGCGCGCGCTCATGCCTGCTGGCTATAATACAGACGATTGCCGGATATATGAAGGAATGATCCATGCTTTTCTGTTTTAATCAGCGCGGGCCGGGCGCTACTCCGGCTTTCTGGCCACCTTCCGAATAATCGGCTCCCAGCTTTACCAGACAACCTTGGGATATTTAGGCGTGTCTGCGACTTTCCACGCCGCCGCGCTGAGTTTAATGGTGCGGCCCCTGGCCCATGACTTTGATGGCACGTCTGCCATGGCTTGGGTTATTCCAGCGCATGCCACACCTTTGATACAGACGACAGGTTTCCGCTTCGGCGCCATGCCTACTGGTCTAAGTCCGCCTGTCTTCCCTGCTGGCTAGGCAGGACTGCATCAAATAGCAAAAAGGGTGGTCAGGGCAGCCTTCCCGATCCCTCACTTAGCAATCCTTTAACTACGCTCATGGACGATTTGCAGGTACGTTTCAATGACGATGCAACCGCTGCCCACATAGCAGGTCTGATTATCCTGCCGTCTTTACGCGCGATCATCAAAGCTGTTGCCTGCCGTCGGTGCGCTCCCGTCAGAATTGCTTCGTGTTCAAGTCTTATAGCAGAAAACCCTATCGCCCGAAAGGGTTAAATTTGTAAACGAGCGATAATGTCGCAACGTCGGACGTTGGATCAAATGAAACATATTCCGTCCCCATCGTGCTTGAGCCGAAATCCGTGTGACGATACTCAAGCCGCGCATAGACGTTATCAGTGATCCGGCCATCGATCGACATGCCTAACGTCCAGCCATCAAAATTGTCACTGAAGGCAACACTGTCGTCACCGGCAAAGGCGTTGATGTCATAACCGGCCCATGTCCAGCCACCGAGAACCGAAATCA
>Ga0224503_10000017_pt1 | contig 45588 bp, 42 predicted proteins | sample SF_Oct11_sed_USG_2_FD_169106 | JGI IMG/M metagenome (GOLD analysis project Ga0224503, IMG submission 169106) | Sediment microbial communities from San Francisco Bay, California, United States - SF_Oct11_sed_USGS_21 | ecosystem: Environmental > Aquatic > Marine > Sediment | place: USA...
TTGATTTATATTTTTAAAATTTGAAACCCTCCGGGATTGCCGATCTTACCGCATCAACTGCGTCAGATACCGTCCCGCATAGTTGACTATAGCCGGAACGTCATCTTCTCCCGCAAAGCGGGATTTCGCTGCGCTCAACTTGCTTATATGCGGCAACCTCGACAATCGCTCAATTTAAGTTGAAGCGAAGATTTCGTGATTTTAGATCCGAATTTTGTACGAGTTGGAGGCTTTCACTATAAGCTTCAGATATGATTAAATTTTTGACTGGAAGCTGTCTGAGTGGATTAGGGATCGTTTTGAAAGAACCATCGTCGATTTAACGTTATAGATGAAACTCCTGTTAAAACAAAAGACCTTTATTAATAGTCCGGGCAGGTTCTTTCATTACGACCCCTTATTCCACGAGTTCTTTCAGCAAAAATTTAATTATATCTGAAGCGGCAATTGTTTAATAAACCAAATAATTGCAGAAAGTTAAATATTCTCATTAATCTTCATGCAAGATTCAAGTCAGAAAGGAGTCAGTCCATTGTCAGATAAGCTTGGAAATATGAGAAGGACCCATACCTGCTGTGAACTCGGTGCAAACGATGTCGGCACTGAAGTGGTGTTGATGGGGTGGGTACAGCGGCGGAGGGATCACGGCGGGGTGATCTTTGTTGACCTGCGAGACAGAGAAGGACTCACGCAGGTTGTTTTCAACCCCAAGGTCAGCCCCAAAGTTCACGAAAAGGCCCATGTCCTCCGCAGTGAATATGTCATCGGCATACGTGGGAAGGTGGAAAAAAGACTGGAAGGGATGACCAACACTAAATTGAAAACCGGTGAAATTGAGGTTTTTGTCACGGAACTCAAAATATTCAATGCCGCAGAAACACCGCCGTTTATGATCGAAGACAGTGTGGATGTCTCGGAAAATATCCGGTTACAGTTTCGCCATATCGATCTCAGGCGAACGCTTTTTCAAAAAAACATTATAAACCGGCACAAGGCTTCCACCTCTGTGAGGCAATACCTGAACAGCAGAAGATTTATCGACATTGAAACACCGGTGCTGACCCGCAGCACTCCGGAAGGTGCAAGGGACTATCTGGTGCCCAGCCGGGTGAACCCGGGTCTTTTTTACGCACTTCCCCAGTCACCCCAGATTTTCAAACAGCTTTTAATGATTTCCGGGTTTGACCGCTACTACCAGATTGTGAAATGCTTTAGAGACGAAGACCTCAGGGCGGACCGCCAGCCGGAGTTCACCCAAATCGACATGGAAATGTCTTTTGTCGGGGAAGACGACGTAATGGATGTTACGGAAGGACTCATGACCAAACTTTTCAGAGACGTTCTGGACATCGATCCTAAAACCCCTTTCCCGCGCCTTTCTTATGAAGATGCCGTGGACCGTTTCGGGCTGGACAAACCGGATATTCGATTCGATCTGGAGCTTGTAAACATTTCAGATATTGTTGAAAATGCAGGGTTCAAGGTCTTTGCCGATGTCGTCAAAAAAGGCGGCATTGTCAAGGCATTGAATGCCAAAGGCTGCATCAAATTTACACGAAAAGAAATCGATGATCTGACCGAGCTTGTCGCCGTTTACAGAGCAAAGGGACTGGCATGGATCAAGGTGCATGAAGATTCTTGGCAATCTCCCATTGCAAAGTTTTTTAATGAGGATGAAAAACAGGCACTGGCACAGCGCATCGATATGCAGCCTGGCGATCTCGTATTTTTTGTGGCCGATCAGCCCAAAGTCACCAACGAGGCACTGGGAAATCTTCGCAACTTTCTCGGGAAAAAACTTGGGTTGATACAAGCGAACACCTTCAGTTTTGTGTGGATCACCCGATTTCCATTACTGGAATACGATGAAAATGAAAAACGGTACCAGGCCCTTCACCATCCCTTCACGGCCCCCCTTGAAGAAGATTATGATCTGCTGGAAAAAGACCCGCTTTCCGTTAAATCGCGGGCGTATGATCTGGTGTTAAACGGCTCGGAAATTGGCGGCGGCAGCATCCGTATCCACCAGAGGGAATTGCAGGAACGGGTATTTTCAGCATTGGGTATGGATCGAAAAACCTATGAGGAAAAGTTTGGATTTTTGCTGTCGGCACTCGATTCCGGTGCACCGCCCCATGGGGGAATTGCATTCGGCTTTGATCGTTTGGCGATGATCCTTTGCGGACAATCTTCAATACGGGACGTAATCCCCTTCCCGAAAACCCAGAAAGCGGCTTGTCTCTTGACCAATGCCCCTTCGGAAGCCGACAAGGCCCAGCTTGATGAGCTTTCTTTGAGAATAAAACCAAGCTGAAAATAGGCAACCAAATAAAGAAACATTTTTTCTTGACTTGATATATAGTTTTTATTATTTACTACGTTTACATTTGATCCCCAGTAGCTCAGCCCCGCAAAGCGGGATTTCGCTGGTGCTCAATTGGCAGAGACTCGGCATTATGTCGGAATTAATTATCGAGTTTTGATTATAGTTTAAATAAGGTTAATTTTTTTCAATTAATCCCCAGTAGCTCAGTTGGCAGAGCAGATGGCTGTTAACCATCGAGTCCGCGGTTCGAGTCCGTGCTGGGGAGCCAAAAAATAACAAGCCGGGAATTATATCCCGGCTTTTTTATTATGAATGGTTGATTTCACAGCTCCAAAACAAAACAAGTTGACTTATTTATTCAAGTTTCGCATCCTTGATTTTCAGCAACGCCAATACAACGTAAAAGACCGAAAAAATTTATATCAGCCTGTTATTTTAACTGCTTTTGGTAATATTCAGGCACGAAACCTGAGTTATCTGTTTATTCAGAAGCCTTTGAAAAAAAAGGAAGTTTTTCAATGATCTATTATCAATATATGAAAAGTCCTGTGGGAAAGCTTCTGGTGGCGGGAAACGATAAAGGAACATGTCTGATCAGTTTTCCAAAAGGGGCCAATCCCGCTATGCCGGAATCCGATTGGGTGAAAAAGCGCAACCCCCTTCAAGAGGTGTTGCGCCAGCTTGAAGCTTATTTTGCGGGGAAACTTAAAGCGTTTTCCCTGGACATTTGTTTGAACGCGACACCGTTTCAAAAAAAGGTACTTACGGCCCTTCGTCAGGTTCCATATGGAGAGACCATTTCATATGGAGAACTGGCCAAAAACATTGGAAATCCAAAAGCGAGTCGGGCCGTGGGCCAGGCAAATGCCCGAAATCCCCTACCTATTGTTATTCCATGCCATCGCGTTATCGGCAGCAGTGGAAAACTGACCGGGTTCGGCGGCGGTATTGAAGTGAAACAGACCCTGCTTGATCTTGAACAAAAATATCGGTAATGCGAAAAATCCGTGGGAACCGTTCCTAAAAAAGGTTGGCGTTTAAAATTTCTTCATGGCTTCTTCCAAGCATTTACGCGCCTCATCCGAATACCAGCTCTCGATGAAAGATGCCTCCTTCTCATCCTGACGGGCCGTCACCTGTTCTTCGATCACCTCCACCCGATTCTGTTTGATCATCTCATACCCCACCTTGGGCAGCGACCCCAACGTGTCGGCGTGTTCGATGGCCGCTTTCACAACATTCTCGATGGGTAGAATTTTATCCACAATGCCCATTTCAAGTGCCTCATTCGATGGATAGAACTTGCCGCTCTCCATCATCTCACGTGCCTTGCAAACCCCTGCCAGAGCGTGTAGCAACCTGTCCGGAAGATACGGAACCGGCAAGCCCAGTTTGACCTCGTTTAGGCCCATCAACTTGTGCCCTTTTGCAATGAACCGATAATCACAACACAGTGCCAAAATGCACCCACCGGCAATGGCGTGGCCCGTTATTGCCGCAACCGTGGGTTTGGGCAGTGTAAACAGATCCAAACAGACCTTATTGAACACACGATAAAAACCCCTGAAATCATCCCTGTTCATCTCAAACAGCTCCGGAATATCAAAACCGATGGAAAAGAACTTCTCATTGGAGCTCCCCAGAACAAAGCCGTTTATACCGGAATCGTTTTTTACCTGCTTTAAGACCGCTTCCAGTTCCTTAATCCCCTTTGGGTTCAATGCATTGGAAACGCCGTGATTCAGCTTTGCAAACACAACCTTGCCATGATTTTCCACTGAGATCATTTCCATCTTAACGCTCCTTTTTACACTTTCGCCGGCAGCCTGATCTTTTGGGAGCAGGCCGTTTTAATTTATTACTTGCTCCATGTTTTATATACAGACCGGATTTTAAAATGTGTCAAGGTTTTTCTTGAGCAAACGATCTGCCGGTATGATTCACCTCGTTTATTTGAGCTTCGCACCCTTAATTTTCAACAACACCAATACAGAGGAAAAGACCAGGAAATTTTTTAAGGTAAAATTATACGGATGCCATCGGTAAATAGAAAAAAGCTGCGCGTCAGGAATATGACACTTTGTAACACTTCTCGTCAAATCCTTAACCATCGGTTGTGTATATAATTTAAATGTGTTATGAAATTATTGTCGATTTTTCCCATGCACAGTTTTGGCATATTTTGTGCGAGACACTTGGTCTGATACAAAAGACTCATTCCCTGACAACCGTCGGTTTCATTATTTCAAAGCGCCATAATTTTCAAGGGGGTTCTGTATGCGGGTAAACTGTCTGAACTGTAACAAAGTATTTGACATCCCTGATGAACGTCTCCCAATGGGTAAAAAGATCGCTTTTCCTTGTCCGGCATGCAAGGGAACCATCGAACTCGATCTCACCTCAAAGTCAGCTATAAATTCCGAGTTTCGTAGTAAAAAAAAGCAAAACGATCGCCCAACCGGCCAGGTTTTAAAAAAGAAAATTTTGCGGAACGTGAAGGATTTACCGCCCATGCCTCAAACGGTCCTTAAGGCCCGTGAGATTATGGCAAATCCGAAATCGGACTTTAAAGAGCTTGCAAATCTTTTTGAAACCGATCAAGCCATTGCCGCCAAGATCCTGAAGCTGGCCAACTCTCCATACTACGGGTATAGCGGTAAGGTAACCTCCATTCAACGCGCTTCTCTTGTCCTCGGACATAAAACTTTAGGAGAACTCATTACCATGGGGGGTACTGCCAGCCTTTTGAGCAAAAGTCTGGTGGGCTATGGGCTGGATGCAGGAGCCCTTTGGAAACACTCTCTGGCAGTTGCCTTTGGTTCCAGGATTATCGCCAAAAAGACAGAACCATCATTATCAAACGACGCCTTTACATCAGGTCTCATTCATGACTCCGGCAAACTCATTCTTGACTCGTATATCCAGGAGAGGTGGGAACTCTTTGAGGAATTTATGGCCGATGGTGAACACACATTTCTGGATGCTGAAAAGAAAGTTTTGGAACTCGACCATACAGAAGTCGCATCTGAGGTATGCAAAACCTGGAACATACCGAAACCCTTAACCGTTGCCATACGATATCACCACCACCCATCCCGGTCAAACGGCAGCAAATTGGCTTACATCGTTCATGTGGCAGATGCCATCGCGATGATGACGGGTCTGGGACTAGGTATAGACGGAACGTTGTATCAGATGGATGACAAGGCCATGGAATTTTTGGGTATTCAAGAAGACGACATGAACGAAATCATGGGCAAGGTCTTGGAAGCCGCTCAAAATATTTCTGAACAATAGCACCTTCTTTTGTTAAACCTGAACGCGAACAAGCTTTATCTGACTAAGAAAAAGGAAATGCGGATGGCAAAAATCAATGAACAGGATCTTTTGGATGAGATTCGATTCGATATAAAAGAAAAGGACTTGATCAAGGCGAAACTCGTTCTTTCCGCTCTGGAGCATGTGAGTCGAAAGGCCCAAAAACAAGCCTTGTTTGAAGTCAGTCGGGCAGAAGATGATTTTGCGATTCCCCTGCTGGCAGGTGTCATCGCTGAAAACCCGGACGTTACCGAATCATTTCCACAACTCAAAGAGACCTTGTTTTCAAAGATACTGGATGGTCCGGAAATCCTTTCGGATTTGCTATCGAATACAATAGAATCCCCCGTCAAGGCACTTCTGGTAGAGGCCACGGGAGAAATCCGGTTTGAGGAGGCTGTACCGATCTTGCTGGATATCCTGACCAACGAAGAGGATGTCAAAATCATTGAGTCGGCCATCATCGCTTTGGGAATGATCGCCGACCCTTCAGCGGTTACCGCTGTGAGTGAATATCTATATTCTAGTAATTATGAGGTCATTATTGCTTCCATACGCACTTTGGGTACACTGGCCACACCCGGGGCCATACAGAAACTGGGCGACAGGCTTGGCGGGGACTCTGACCTGGACCTTATGATCATTGACATTATTGCCAAAATCCAGATTCCGGAAGCACTGGAAATGCTCAATCAAACACTTGGGTCGCAACACGCCCATTTACGCACCGCCGTAAAGCAAAAACTCGGTGGCGTCGGCGTGATGAGCATTCGTATTTTGATCAAGAATCTTTTTGTTGATAATCCCGATCTGATCATTCACTCTTTGAACGTGCTCGGCGACATCGGAGACAGCGCAGCCATTTCAGCCATCCGAAAGCTTCTACACCATCAGCCTGAAGATCCGAATGTTCGATTTGCAGCGTATGAAACCCTGGGAAGGCTGCCGCTGGATAAAGGGGTTTATACGTTGGCCGCCGGTTTGAATGACCCTGTGGATAACGTTCGAAACGCAGCAGCAAAAGCCATCGATCGCCACTACAATGCCGCTCTGGCCGGTGGTATCCGGAATCTAATCCGCTCTGAAGACCCGGAAGCCTTGAAAATCATGACAACCATCATTGATTCCCAGTGTGACACCATCTTTTTGGACCTTTTGGATGAGGATTATTTTCAAACGCCGGCCATCGATTATCTGACCGACAAAACCCATCCTGAAGTCCGATCCTACTTTGCAAGAATCCTTGAAAAGGCAGGACATAATGATCTTGCCAAACAGATTACACCGGAAAAGGCAGCAAAAGAAAAAGCCACTCTGAAGATATTTGCCGTGGACGACTCCAAGATGATTCTGAACATTTACAGAACCGTGCTCCACAATTTGGGATGCGAATCCCATTTGTTCGAATTCCCTGCCAACGCTCTGGAACGGGTCCAAAAAGAAAAACCCGACGTGATCCTCACCGACTTAAACATGCCCGATATCACCGGCATCGAATTCACCAAGGGAGTCCGGCAATGGTACAGCGACGTTGAGCTGCCCATCATCATGGTAACCACCCAGAACGAGGGCCAGGACAATGAAACGGCATATGCCTCAGGGGTCAATGATATCCTTCAAAAACCCTTCACTGAAGCACAAATAGGAAAAGCCTTGGCCAAATTTGCGGGCAGACAACCCCCTTTTTAAATCCCGTTTCGTTGACACAATGTCTTTGTTATCCTATAGTGAAGGTATTGGGAAAATGTCTTTGTTATCCTATAGTGAAGGTATTGGGAATTTGCTATATAACCTGAATCTTGAATGAAAATTGATGGATGTTAAAGATCAAAAAATCGTCCATGCAATGCCGTGCGTCAAAACATGGGAAAGGCGGATAAGGACATGATTCCATTACGGCAATACATAAGCCTGTTGGGTGGGTTAATCGTCATTCTTTTGATATTGTCCGGTTGTGCTGGATGGGGTAAGCAGTTGGATTCCCCCCGAATAACCCTTGCAAATTTTAACGTTCAGGAAATAAAGATCTTTGAGTCGGTTTTTACCATCGAAATGCGCGTCTTTAACACCAATGACACCCCACTGGAAATCAAAGGTCTCAATTGCGATCTCGAACTCAACGGAAAACGGTTGGCCACCGGCGTGGCCAATGTCAAAGTAAATATCCCTTCTTATGAAACAGCCCTTATTCCCATGACGCTGTATTCATCGGTTTTAGACGTCGTGAGGGTATTGCGAGGTCTGGCGGAAACCGAAAAACTCGGATATAAGCTCACAGGACGTCTTCGGCTTGGAGGCGGTACAATGCCTTCGACGATTCCGTTTAAATCCACAGGTGAGCTGCCTCTGCAAGAATTCGTCGTTCCAGATGCCAGTTAGTGTCCATCCATAAATGGTCTTTTTGCCCAATATCTGCGTTATGCTCAAAAAATAATCCTCGGAATATTAAATATATGCCGGCTTGTCCCGGTACTTTAACGGGGCGGTTATTTTTTTCGCATGCCTTTTTATCCCGTTCTTTCCAGCGGGGGATCTTAAACAAAAATTCTCATTTATGGATGGACACTATTTAACTTATTTTTTTACCTGCCCTGCTTGCTTTTTGTAATTAGATGTATTTCGAGGTTCTAAATTTGATGAACTCGTAAAAAGTCAAAATTGAGACGGCTTCGTAAAAAGTTCAAGTTCCCCCGTATAAAATCTGCGGGATAAAAAGGCGTCGTGATTTTCGTGGAATGAGGCGTACTTATGTACGCCGCAGTGAACACGAAATGAAGCGCAACGCAGAAAATGGACTTTTTACGAAGCCGTCAAATTTTTATTTCAAACAATACCTTCGAATCGCCTGGATGATTGTAATCCAGTGACACCTGAACACCGTCAACTTCAGCATCCCCTTTCAAAATATTGAATCCGATTTTTTTATGAAACTCAATGGACCCTTTATTCACGGGCGATGTGCAAGCCCTGATCGTGTCACGGTTATTTTTTTTACAAATCTGAAAAAAACGATGATATAAAAATTCTCCAAGCCCCACACCTCGATAATTGGGATGAACCCCGACAAGATGAATATAGCCTTCATTTGCTTTCGACTGTGATAGAAAGCCGATCAAGAAAGCCATAAGGTTGTCACCTTTTTCGATAATGAATGATGTGTCGCAAAAATGCACAAGAAACAGTTTCGGCAACATCCACGTCAGGTCTCTTCCCCCCCACCAGTCTTTCATCACAGAGATGATTCGCTTATGGTCTGAAGGCTTGCTATTTCTGATCGTTAGACCTTTTGGCAATTCTGTAATCATCATTCAATTGGCTGTATATAAAATCACTGATCGAGAAACTTCTTGGCTCCCACCCGAACCCCCTTTCCCGGCAATACCATAAGGGTTGAGGTCCCATGGGCAATAAGGTTCCCTTCTTTGTCTTTTACACTTGCTTCGGCATAATTGATGGATCGACCGGCCCTGATGCAACGCCCCTGTGCGGTCATCGCTCCCGTGCTTACCGATTTCAAATAGTTGAGCTTGAGATCAATGTTTACCAAACCCGCGTCTTCAGGCAGCCTTAGAAATACAGACCAAAACGTTGCGGTATCGATAAGTGTGGCCAACACGCCGCCATGAACAATCCCGAATGGCTGCAAATGGCATTGCTCGGTTTTAAGCTTCACCACAGACTGATCCACAGAGATCGAAACCAGTTCCATTCGAAGGTGCCGGGGATAGGGGCTGGTGTTCACCATTTCTATCAGTTTGTTGATATAATCATCGTTCGGCTGTTGCATTCAAAAACCTCGATCGGATGGGGGATGATAGGATGTCCCGTTTATCTCCCCTGTTAGTTTGTTCTTAATAAAAGCGAAACCGTCCTTAAAAGGGCTATATGTTTTCTGATAAAGTGTTATTCTATTACAAGCCATCTCAAAAATGCAGATTACGAACAGCAAGTTGAGCTTTGCGAAATCCCGACATTCAGGGGCGCAAGACGCCGTAGGCGTCAATGTGTAACATATGAAAAAGCGAAGCATACATGAGAGTATGTGAACATTTTGAACCGTGTCGCAACGCTGCCATGGGCACTTAGATTGTTTTTGAGATAGGTTCTACCCAAACTTTGACAAAGTTCCCCTGTCAGCATGTTAACACGAAACAACCTGACAGATTAGACAAAATACATGATTGATCATTTATTATTCAGTATTCAAGATTTGACAACATCCCCTAAAATTTATCCAATACTATACGAATGATTTGTTTTTGAAGGTTAAACTCCTTTGGGCTTAAAACGTCAATGACAACACCGCCCTTTATGGCAACCATTCGTTGAAAACGATTGTCGCCCGCCCAAAAAGCCTCATCACCGATATCTGGTATAACATCCACCTTGGAGAGGGATTCAAAGTTTTTTTGCATCTTGTCAAATTCTTTGCGTGCTTTTCCAGGGTCGTTGTACACATAGGTGACATAGGTGATTAGTTTTAGAAAATTTGATTTTGACCTGATGGTACAATTGTATGGGTGTATCTTATAGATTTTTTTCTGCAGGTCCTCAGGAGAAACCATGAGATCGCGGCTACTTTTCTGAAGATCATCAGTAGAAACAGCCAAAATATTGGCGGCATTTTCAAGCGTAATGCTGCTACAGCGATTCGTACCGTCCGTCTCTGTTGCAAGGATTTCAGAACTAGTACACAGCACACCCAAATTCAAAAAGAGGACCGAAATTGCCGTGAGGCACAATAATCGTTTGAATTTCATAGCATTTCCAACCTTCTAACGGATAGGTAAGACGCGCGGAAGAGCGCCAGCGATTTCCGGGTCGAGTTCCACCGACGGATTATACCTGACTTAGCAGGAAACTTACATTCTTTAAATCCTCAGAAGAAAGCTCGAAATCAAAGATGCCGAGGTCTTCCCTCATGTGCTGCTCAGAAGACGTCCCGGTAAGAGGTACAATACCAGAATGACTGAGATATCGAAAAAAGATTTGCGCTTCAGTTTTTTGATACTTCTGAGCAATGGTTCGAACGGTATTGCTGGATAGAATATGAGGATTTGCAGTGAGGGTCCAAAAACTCTGGTAAATAACTTTATGATTAGAGCACCAGCGACGCAAGTCTTCATCATACCCCGTTTCCTGATAAAACCGATTTTGTACAACCGCTGGCTTTACGTTGGCATCGGTATAGAGCGACCTAATCGTTTCAGTATTGTAACAGTTGCTGATTCCCAACTGACGGGCGCCACCAGTCTTTTGAATTTTTTCCATTGCGTTCCATACCTTCATCAAAAGCGCGTGGGGTTGCATTGGTGAATGAAGTACCAGAGAATCTACATATTCTGTTTGTAGGTTTTTTTTCGATGCCTCAAAGGATTGGGCGACCTGCAACTCAACAGGGGAATTCTTATCGTATGGCACTTGTCTTGGATCCTGACCGGAAAGTGGGGTAAATTTGGTTTGTAGGAACAAGGCCTCGCGTTCGATACCATGATCTTTCAGTCGGTAAAGCGCTGTTCCTACCAGTGGCTCGTTATAGTGTTTCGGTTGACAAGCGGTATCAATCCCCCTAAATCCTGCCCGGATGGCTTTCACAACAAGGTCTGCCGTGCGGTCCTTTTTCCAGGCTGTGCCGTAAATAATCGGTGGCATTTTTACGCCGGCAGAAGTTGTAAACCATTTCTGATCTACCATTATTAAATCTCCTATAATTAGAATCTTACAACTAATATGCTGTTATGTTTGCACAAGATATTATGCAACTATCTATCGGCTAATTTTTAGCTCTGCCAGTAAAGGTTTAACACCAGGCTTCAGCGGATAGGGAACCGGGTCCGCCTGAAAGCTGATGGCAGCTTATCTTTTTGAGTTCATTCGAATTTTTCTCATCAAGAGCAGTTATGAACAGCGTCTATAAATTCCTTCATCATTGTTAAGTCTTTTTCGCCGTCTTTTTCGACTCCGCTTGACACATCAACGCCAAAAGGTTGAATATCACGGATAACATCGCATACATTGTCTTTGTTGAGGCCACCGGCAACCAAAAGCTTATCTGATATGTTTTTTATCCATTCCGGAAACTCTTTATAAACACCACTGCCGATGCTGGCATCATAAACGAAGTACTCATATTCTAAATTAGAGGGGGGTATCTCTTTTGATGCCAACACTAGATTAGGAACCTGCCTCATTTCATATATTTGCGTATAGTCAAAAGCAGGTGCAGCCTCTTTTACATCACTGTAATTGAGACCAACCACAAAACTTTTTATTTTACCTTTAGCGTATTCTGCTAATTTTATAGCTTTCTTAGGAGGACAATAGCGTTTACTTTTGATATAAGTGACAATTCCGATGGCATCATATCCGTACTCAATTGCTTTATCTATTTGCTCTTTTGTTTTTAAGCCACATACTTTGATAAACATTTATCCCTCTTATTTTTTGCCTGCATCGCTATTTTTTTCTAAAAGCTCGTATAAGAGATCAGATTACTATAAGCTATCTCAAAAATGCAGGTTACGTTCAACAGCAAGTTGAGCTTTGTGAAATCCCGACATTCGGGAGCGCGAGCCGATTGAAAAGCTGCGGCTACGGCGTCTGTCTTGCCAACTGTCAGGTTGACCCCATCGTTATACCCAATATTTTGATTGTTATTTAGAAAGAATTATTTTCGACGCTTCTTCTCTTAACACTTTAATTTGCATTGGTTTTTCTAAATATTTAACTCGGTTTTCAGAAAAGAATGCCCGCTTTTCCTTAGAAAGATAACCGGTTATATATAGAAACCTGCTATTTAATTTAAGAATTTTGCCACTTGTTGTTTCATCAATTGAAATAGCTGGAATTGGAGCAGGTCTCGATACTAAATATTCAGCTGCACTTCCCATGACATGGTAATGCCAAGCTTCTTCCTCAGCAGCGTCCTCAAGGAACTTTTTAAATTCTGGGTCATCGGCATAGATTTCAGCGCCTAGCAAATAAACTTTACCGGCCATTTTTTCTATTTTTCGAAGCCATTCAATGATATCTTTCATGGTGACATCCTATTATTTATGGATGATTCGTTGAACTTTATTTGTAATTTTATTGGGTCATAACGGCTCGCATCAGATCACCGGCACGCACATGCCGCCGGCGCAGCCAGCAAGCATGTGTCGTGACAGTCGGCTGAATGCGAGGTTCGGTGGCGCGTAACCCGCCCTGCCCGATCCGTCCTTCCCAGTACTCACACCAGTGCGACCCCGACCGCAATACCCACGCCATAGAATAGGTGATTGGCCAGGCTGGAAAGAGCAAGCCTAATGCCTTCGGGAGACCGCCTGCCAAACACACCCAGTCCCATGGAAGGTAAGACGAAGAAATGGGAGGCTACCGTCGTCGCGACGCCATAGGCAACCGCCCATAGCGGTGATGCAGGCCCTCCAACCAAGAGATTCCAGCCGAGCACGTACGGGGCTGCGAGGCCCACACCGATGGTGTAATGCGTGATATAACCATAGAGCAACTCGTTTGCGACCTGTTTCATTTCGCCTGGATGGCGATAGCGGAAGCGTCCGCGTGTCCACCCCACGGCCATCCTCCCAATCATCCCCACGTCGATTTTCAAGATCATCCCGGTTCGGGCGAAGAGATGGTTCAATGAATCCATCATCAACGTCCCCAACACTCCGGCTACCACTCCCGTTACAACAAGATCCATCGCCCCTCCAATGCTCGTATATGAGATACCAAACTGCCCGGGCGGACCAATCCGCCTGTCCTCATTAGGTTCGTTATTGCCATCACCACGACTCGGAGTCACCTAACGGCGGGCATCCCCTGGACCAAAAACCGCCAAACTTTTGGGATCAGTGTGCATGCCCTTGTTCCCCATCTGCCTGCCTACTCGCGGTTACTTGGTTTTGGGCGCCACTGCCGGTCACCCACCCAACCGTTGGAGGCAGATTGTATGATGTCAAATCTCGGCAAGTATGGCTTTATGTCCAGAAGCGGTGTTCCATCGAGTACATCAACGCCGCTTACGAGCAAGATATTGTCTTGCCTCTCTTTTAGCCGAACGATCGACATCCCTATACCATTCGGACGGCACGGGTGCCGTGAGGCATATATCCCATGAGGTTCATCATCCAGGAATGTAGGGCGTACCAACTGAATCTCTCCAGCGCGATCGAATAGGTACAACATGTATATATGAGAAAAGGTTTCAATATCTTTGAGGCCAGCCGCGTATTCTTCAAAGACCTCAATCCTCCCCTTAACTTCGGAAGAATAGACGGGTTGAATCGGGCACTCTTCCTTTGTCTTATGAGGTGTATGTATTTTTCCAATTGGCTGAACCTGCATTTTCTTTTTCCTCTCTGTATGGCGAACGGGCGCTTCAGCGGTGCGGCTTTAGACGCATCCGACTGCAAGCGCGATGTTATCCGGCAAATTATTATTATTGACAAACCCCATCTGAGTGTGTATTAATACACACTATGGATAGCCGCAAAATCATCAAAATACTCAAACAAAATGGGTGGTACGAAATTGCAAAAGCCGGCTCTCACACCCAATTCCGGCATCCAGAGCGAAAAGGACGAGTCACCGTTCCACATCCCAAAAAAGACATACCGATTGGCACATTAAAAAGTATTGAGCGCCAGTCAGGTATCAAATTCAGTTGAGGTATTGCCATGGCGAATTATATTGCTATCGTTCATAAAGAAACCAAATCAGATTTCGGCGTATCGTTTCCGGATTTTCCCGGCTGTATCACCGCTGGAAAAAATATCGATGAAGCCAAGGATATGGCCCAAGAAGCGCTCACTCTTCATATCCAAGGTATGCTTGAAGACGGCGAACAATTGCCTGTTCCCTCCAGGCTAGAAGAAATCATGAGCGACCCCGATTACGCCAATGCAATCGCCTATTTGGTCGTTTCGGTTCCTGATGCCAAGCCCCGCACGATTAGGGTGAATGTCACCGTGCCTGAAATGACGCTAAAACAGATCGATGCCGCTGCTAAAAAACGAGGTATGTCCAGATCGTCATTTTTAGTTCATGCAGCACAGAATGCTATTCAATCTATTCAGTCCGATACCTCTGCCTAAATCTTTTCCCGACGGCTAACGCCCTAATCAGCTGCGCGGCTTTTTGCGACGGCTGAATTAGCCTTGTTAGGTGGCAATAAATTGTGGAAATGATCCTTCGTTTTTTTGACCATGGACGAGGATATTAATCCCTTGTACTTATTCAAAAATATATTTTGCTTTTTTGTTCCTTGAGGCTTTCTTCGGTAACTTTTTCCATATCCAACTTGAGCGACCAGCTATGAGACATATCGTTTATTGTTAGAACCTCTTCAGGGCAGTTGGATACACATGCTAAACAGGCGATACATTTTTCCTTGTCAGCCTCGCCAGATTCAGCTTCCATGGCTCCAGTGGGGCATAATTCCTCACAAACCAAACACATGCTGCACTCTTCACCACCTCTGGACGGGAGTTGCGTGAGCACCTTAAATCTCGATGTTTCGACAGAATCGAGCTGTTCTTCCGTATGTTCTGTTTTTTCCAATTCACCTAATAGGCTCTCATCCTCATCGGTGAATCGTTTGTAGGTTCTCTCGACATACGCTTTTGCTACCTCAAAGTCGTGTTCATCAGGTCGCCCTTCCATGGCCTTCCAGCCGCCAAGATTAAAGGTATGAGTGCCTAAAAACTCTGCAGATGAAACAACGCGAAAATGTTGTTCTTCCAAGATCTCTCGTGTAGAATAATGAGTGGGATGGACGCCAAACCCGCCATACGTGAAGAACATCGAACATTTTTTGCCTTGACCATTGAGCGTTCTTAACCATTCCCGCACCACTCTTGGAGCCCGTCTAGAATGAACAGGCGATCCAAACACCACGGCGTCATAAGGGGCCAAATCAATCTTTTCCTGTCTGTTTGTATAGGAGGTAATATCTGACATGGTGACCCGGACCCCCTCCTTTTTAAATTTCTCTTCAATTACTTTTGCAATTTTAGCTGTGTTTTCTGTAGCTGAAAAGTACAATATCAATACTTCCATATAATTTTTCTCTCTCTTTTTAACTGCATAGACTATTGAGCCTATACTTTGCCACATAACGTATGCATCACCGGCAAAGTTTGCGTAGCGAGTCACGAGCGAAGCTAACTTTGTCCGAGTGCAAGCAATTGTGTACGCCCGGCATGGGCGTGAATTTATGGGGTGTAAGTCCCCTATGTGTGAATCCTATCCAACGTCGTGGGACGCGGATATAAACATTAGCCGACGGCAAGGGCGTTTCCGTGAGGAAAGGTCTGAAGGAAGCCCGAGTGCAAAGCTATGAACCGACGAACAGAAACAGCATATAAGGCCCAGTCTCCGGGTAAGTTAGCACAACATAACGAAGCCCCGGATTCAGGAGATAGGGTAAATGCTGCGGTTGTGTAGCGAAAGTTCACGTTCTTATCCGGGGAGATCTGCCTGACATGCAGTCATTAGGCAGCGCCTTGCATGGCAACATGTATGGTGATCAGGCAGAAGTCAGCAGCGGCCATAGTAGCCCAACGCCCGGGGTAATGCCCGGGACATGGTGAAGGGCCAAACACTTAAACAGGGAAGGAGACTCAATGAGCTCGCACAACACAAAGAATTCGAAAGAAGGAGTGAATATGCGGCGCGTCGTTGAATCGCCCGACCCAAATGCTCACCTGCTGGAACGGATACTGTCCAGAGAAAACATGCAACATGCATGGAAACGGGTGAAATCCAATAAAGGGGCTCCCGGTATCGACAATATGTCAATCAAGGAGTTCCCGGCCTTTGCCCGTGAACACTGGAACAGTATTCGTGAATCGCTGTCAGATGGTAGCTATCAACCCTTGCCGGTTAAACGGGTGGAAATCCCAAAGCAGTCGGGCGGTACTCGCCCATTGGGTATTCCAACCGTCACAGACCGGTTGATCCAGCAAGCCATATCTCAGGTATTTGTGCCTATCTTTGACCCGGAACTTTCGGATTTCAGCTACGGGTTCAGGCCGGGTCGGTCTGCCCATGGCGCAGTCTATAAGGTCCGGGAATACATCAAAGAAGGCTACCGGATTGCCGTGGACATGGACTTGTCGAAGTTTTTCGATACGGTCAACCATGATGTACTTATGCATCGGGTGGCCCGGAAAATCAAAGACAAACATGCCCTGAAGCTGATCGGTAAATACTTGAGAGCCGGTGCAGTGCTTAATGGTCGCCGCCAGGTTACCCGCAAGGGCGTTCCCCAAGGTGGCCCGCTATCTCCACTTTTGGCTAATATCCTTCTGGATGATCTGGATAAAGAGCTTGAGAAGAGGGGACACAGATTTGTCCGCTACGCCGATGACTTTCTCGTGTTAGTGAAAAGTCACCGAGCAGGAGTGCGAGTGTCCCAAAGTATCGAGCGGTTTCTCAACCGCAGGCTCAAACTCAAGGTCAACAAGAAGAAAAGCCAGGTAGCGAAAACGGATGACACGGACTTTCTGGGTTTCACTTTTAAGGGAACCAAAATTCGATGGTCGGAAAAGGCTTTCCATCAATTTAAATGGAGAATAAAACGCCTGACCGGCCGAAGTTGGTTCGTGTCCATGAAGTACCGTATGCAGAAGCTTGCGCAATACCTTCGGGGCTGGATGAACTATTTCGGCATATCGGAATATTATCGCCCGACACCTGAAATAGATCACTGGCTCCGACGATGGTTACGCATGTGCTATTGGAAACAATGGCGCTATGTCCGTACCCGAGTCCGTAATCTTCTTAAAATGGGTGCCCATCCGAACGTTGCCATTCCCATGAGCTTTTCTCGTAAAGGTCCGTGGAAATGCGCCAGAACGTTAGCCACGCAAACCGGCATGACGAATCAATGGCTTAAGGATCAAGGTCTTCTATCTGTCAAAGAACTGTGGGTAAACATTCATTACCCAACTACGGTCCGGTAATTTAAGTGAACCGCCCGGTGCGGACCCGCTTGCCGGGTGGTGTGGGGGCCGGGGGAGAAAAACCCCCGGCTACCCGATTGGGTGGCGTATCTATCTCTGAAATTTGGTTATATATTCTTCAAGTTATTATTAAACAAAACCTATTTGTATTATAATTAATCTATGATTGAACCAATTCTTACTTTATAATAGCAGTCTCCTTGATTCCCTGAAGAATTTCACCTATTCTCATACTAATTAATTTAAGCATCCTGTTACGATAAATCATTTTAACTTCATTCAGTTTATTTTGATTATTTTGCAGTTCCATTATTTGAGAGACATAATTTTGATCTTCAGGAATTTTAAAAGGTTTTGATATTTTATCAAATTTTTCCAGTTCTACTTTTGCCTTTTTATAATTTTTATTGATGAATTCAAATAAGTGGTTTTGAATGGAAAGAACAATTATGTAATAAGGATCGCCAATTTCATTATAGATTTTCTCACCGAGCAATTGTATTTCGTCAAGATATTTTTTAATCTCCTTTATGTCTTTATGTTCATTATAAAGATATATATGAGCTATTTCTATGAGAATTAACACAAAAAAATCTAGTCGGTAAGAATAAGTTTTAGTATTTACAATATTCCGTAAAATATTTAGTAATTCAATAAGTTGTTTAGGATCATCAATAACCGGCAATGTAAGTTGTAACTGTATAAAACGATTCAATATTTCCATAAATAGATTTTTATCAGGTTCCGGAGATGTTTTCTTTTTAAATCCGAACATTTAAATATTCTTTCAGTTTTTCTTCAGCCGTCATCAAAGATAATAATGATACATATAACAATTCTAAAACTCAATTTGAATATAGTAAATTTCTCTTATGAAATCATTTCATCAATAAGCCACCCAACGCTTGGGATAACCGATTTTAAAAAGCGCCAGCTTTTTCAATCTGAGTTAATCCCATTGTTATAAATCTAAATCTTTATTTTCCATCTCTTCATACATTGAAGCAGCATAGTCCGCTTCGCTTACGCAATATTCCTTTTCTCCAATAAACCATATTCCAATTTGATCTCTTTTTTCAAACATTTCTTCGGTCAGCTCATGTGATACCACGGATAGCTGTTCTCGCCTCGTTATCCCTCTCAACCATACACTATGTTCAAATCTAAATTTACAAGCGTCGGGGAAATCTGAGGGCCTCTCAAAATATAAGTTTCCACTAATCTATCAGAGAATCTTATTATTTGAGGGGCCCGGAAGTTCCCACTGACCCGCTTCTCCGCCCAGCTGTCCGCAGGCGGCCATGAGATCTTTTCCCTTTGTTGTCCGCTTCTGGATATTGACCCGTTTCTCTATCAAGAGGTCCCGGAAGGTTTCCGTCTCTTTTGCGGTGGGGGGGCGGTAGAGCGAATCCGTGCCCGGATTAAATGGAATAAGATTCACTTTTGCGGGCAGCAGAGCAAGGTATTGTGCCAGTTCCAAAACATGTTCCGGCCGGTCGTTGACCCCCGGAATCTGCACATAGGCAATCATGAATGTGTCTTTTTTTTTCAACGGATACCCAAGCAGTAATTTTCTGAGTTTGTCCATGGGAAAGGCCCTGTTGACCGGCATAAGCTCGGAGCGCAAACGATCATTGGAGGCATTCAAAGAGATCGCCAGCTTGACATGCGGCATGCCGTCAGCGGCAAACTTTTTGAGGCCTGCTTCCAGCCCGGCGGTCGATACCGTAATACGTCGCCGGGCAATATCCAGACCCCGCTGGTCGCTGACAACATTGATCGATTGTATGACATTATCATAATTGTCAAACGGTTCACCCATTCCCATGAAAACAATGTTACGCACATCGGATCCGAAATTTTTGCGGGCGGCATACACCTGCCCCACAATTTCCTGGACGGTAAGGTTGCGCGAAAGCCCTTCTTTGGCGGTTTCGCAGAACCGGCACCCCATCCGGCACCCGGCCTGAGTGGATACGCAAACGGTTTTGTGCCGTACCATGGAAATGACAACCGATTCCACCGATAGGCCGTCAGAAAACCGCGTTACGAACTTGACAACCCCTTCCTGCTCTTTTTTTCTGACCACTCGGCCGGTTTCCGTCTCGACCGCCCGGCAAAATAGAGAGGCAAACTCCCCGGAAGCGGCCATATCCTGCGAAGCGGCCATATCAGTATTCATCCGGCCGTAAAGCTGGCGGAAAATGGCCGTGGCATGATATTCACCTTTTCCGTATTTGCGGGCGAGTTCTTCGACCAGGTTCTCGTATGTCAACTCAAATATCTTCATCGCTAATTTATCTGTATATGGTGAATTCACCAAAAATAACACATTTTATTTGTGATACGGTGATTCCTTACCTCGCATATTGTACAAAATTTTTCGTCGCAATATTGCACTGTATAAGCGCCTTTGCATTGCGCAAACGCAATACCACCTCCAGCACCTATTCTGTCACAAGACAACCCATCATTTCATAACTGTTTGCTTTTTATTCATTCCAAAGCCATAGGTTTTTACCTTCTATATATGACGTTTCGCTCTTGCCAACCACGTCTCCCTATTTCCGTTATTTTAGGGCCAAAAAAAACATTATTGCCCTGTTTTAAGCCCTCTTTTTATCTACATGTCCTTTGTTATCAAATGCTTGTCTTGGCCCGACCCCCATTTCCTAACGGGCTCTTCAGCGGCCGCGACTTTTTGCGGTCCGCTGCAAGAGCATTGTTCGGGGAATTTTCTATTTATTGTGCCCGGAAAACAAGGCTACGCTTCCAATAACTTTCACAAAAACACTTTCAAAGTTGTTTCGTAAAATGGTCTCTAGATCGGGAGCGCTATCTTGTAAATTACTGAAAATCGACTTCTTGTTATAAATGGCATTTGCCTTCCTGTAGAGGTATCCGGCATCAACGCCTTCCCCTAATACTGTTATGCCAAAGAATATGCCGCCTGCATTCAGAAACGGCATTAAATTTTTGATCGCTGTTTCCTTAGAAAGCATAGTGCCGGGGAGACAATGGAAAAAATTCATTGCGCTAATTGAATCAAACATCGGCAAATCTTCTTGAATGGGTTCCAATACATTACATTGGTGTGATACTGGACTGTATCGTTTGATTCTATTTGATGTTTTATACAAGGTATTTGCATTGAGATCCATCAGGTGAACGGTTGGGTTTTCAACAGGAAATTTGCACTTATCAAGAAAATATCCAGTGCCAACACCTACATCCAAATGGTTGCCGGAAACATTATTTTGAAAAAAATCTTTTGCATCACGCAATGGGCATTTAAATATATACGGTAATTCAAACCTTAAAACTTCCGTGTCATAGAAAGACAATAAAAGCTTGGAATAAACCGCCGCTCCTGCCGCTGTATCATCTGTAACATTTATTACAGATTCATGTTTTTGTATATTCATAAAAGAAACTCGCCTTGATGGGATTTGATATAAGTTCAGTCGCCGAACGCTACGCTCACCCGCCGGGTGGGGCATAGCGGCCAGCCAAGAAAAGGGTAATGATTGTCGAACCCTCAAACACTTGAAAAAAGCGGCGCTGTAACCCGGTCGGCTGTGCAAGCGGTTGTTATATCCCCAATTAGGAACTTATTCATCTCGATGAACAATTTCAGGAGAAAACGCCGGTAAACAGACTGCAATATATTCAGCCCCTTCAGAGCTTGGCGTACTGTACTGGACCCATTCGCCGGCAGGTACAATAACGGCTTCTCCTTCATAAATATCTATTGTTTCTTCTTTTGTCATAACCCTTAACATTCCTTTAAGAACAACAGTATATTCATTGAACTCGGGTTTTTGTCCCGGTTCTATCCATCCAGAAGGGCTCTTCATTCTTGCGATGCTTAGTTCGTCTGTCCGGGAATTAACACGTCCAATATACTCTTCAATAATTTTGGGTTTATTTCCCGCTGCTTCTATGGTTGAAGGTTTATCTATCTTTTTAAGCATATTTTTTCTTGTCCTATTTGAATGGAGATATTATCGACCTGCATAAGGGGCTGACAGCAAATTATCTCTTTTATCTCTTGTCGGACCAAGCTATGTTGTTGTTTATCTCTTGTCGGACCAAGCTATGTTGTTGTATATTATGATTTGAATTCACACCTAAACAACCCCTCGTTTAACATTTATTCCATTTATTTTCAATGAGTTAACTTGGTCCGACAAGCATTCCCATTGTTTCACAACACTCGGTACGGGCTGCTGGTTAGGCTTTGCCCGATCGGGTCTTCCTACCTCACGGCAGGGCACCCTATAAGAAGCGCCAAGCTGCGCTTGGCGCACTAACGAAAAGCTCACCAGCGCCGAAAGCCGGCAGGATTTTGGCGGCTGGTGCAGCGACAGGTTCGCTTCAGCGATAAATATCCTTACGGTGCGCAACCTTCACAACCCAAACCGTAAGTTCATCATCTTGAATCGAATATACAATACGATACAACCCCCGGCCCAGACGATATCTTTCCTGGCCGGTCAATTTTTCACAGCCTTTAGGGCGGGGGTCTTCTGAAAGCGACTCAATGCGACTGAGAATTCTTTTCAGATCCTTTTTGGGAATACTATCAAAATCTTTCTGCACCGACTTTTTGAAAAAAAGCTTATATGCGGCCATCTTTTTTTAGCCTCTTGACCATTTCATCGTAGCTTATCAGAGGTTCATCTGCCCTTTCATCAAAGGCTATAAGATCCTCAGCATCTTCGGCAAGAGCCTCTTTGACAGCCTCATTTACAAGGTCAGATACTGATCGAGAAGTTTCAACGGATTTAAGGCGTAACGCCTTATGCAGGTCAGGATCAAAGTAGATTGTGGCGCGTTTTGTTTCTGTTGCCATAATGTCACCTCCTATTGTAGTTTGGACACCATAGCGTTATAACGTTAAAATGTCAAGTTTTTATTGAAAGCGAACGCCCCGCCTGAGCAGCGGCCCACAGCAGTTCGGGCTTCTACGATTTATACGAAAACCCGCGATTTTCCTGCCGTCTGCTCCAGGCGGATGTTATGCTTTTTTATGGCTATTATTTTTCTTCATTACTTCATACAAAGCCTTTTTTGCCTCGTAAAAAATAACAATACTGAAAATGCCGCCTCCAATTATACACCCAAACAGACCGGGAAGATTGAAGATTCCAAACTTCATTCCCAAAATGATGCCGATTTTTCGTACCAGAATAAACACAGAGGGCAAGAAAAAGCATCGCTAACCAAACCTGCCAATGCCCGAGAGCTTTTAGTGTGGAAAGCACTGGAAAATATATCTGTTGTGAGGAAGACAAGTTTTGCAGCTCCTCCCACGAATTCAGTTTCTTTATTTCGCTCCAAGACAGTAATTTTCGATATTCGTTGAACATAGACCCTTTAGTAACTATTTGGCATAACATGTATTAGTTGACCTAAGTGAAATGTGGGAATTATCACTTTTTTACAACTAAATCAGGATTAATAAAATATATTTACCGAAATAACTTACCGTAAAAATATAAATATTTCTTATTTTGAAGGATATCTGTCAATCCGGCTTATATATCAAAAAATGTCATACAAGCCGGAACGGCTATATTAAAAAATCGTTGTTGTTTTATGCTGGACCGCCACAATATGTGGCTTTATTTAGACCCTAAATTGAGCGATTGTCTGACCTTGCCCGCCTCTGCGAGGCTTGTCCGCCTTTGACGGTGTTGCCGGTCGCAAGATCCCGAAATCCTTCTATCGGGAGCATGAAACATGCAGCCCCGCTGAATTAAGCGGGATAAACACGACAACCCCAAAGGGTTTTAAATGGTGACAATTTTTTACTTAAATTAATCCATCCATTAGCGACTTTAATAATGTATGTTTATTTATAATTATTATTTTTTTAAACCTTGTCACTATTTGAAACGCTCAGTTTAGGTATGATATATGATGCCTAAAAGGTAAGATTGCGTATTGACAGTTTTCGACATGATTTCTATCATTTATAAAAAACGACGTCAATAAGCATGAAAAACCTATCCGGGAAACGGATGGGTGAACTGGATAGAGATTCCACAACATCTTATTATTGTTGAAAACATCAGGAGGACGATATGAAAAAACTACTCATTTGCTTTGCAGCCGGATGCCTGGGGGCCCTGGCAAACAGCCTGGCAGTGTGGGCATTCGGTGAATACGGAATCACGAAACATTTCGGGGTAGCCATTGCGCCGGCCTTGAAGCTTTCCTGGTTATACCCGAGGATCGTGTGGGGAGGGCTCTGGGGATTGGTATTTGTTTTGCCCTTTATGAACAGCAAACTCATTACCAAAGGCGCGATAATCAGTATTTTCCCCACCCTTGTCCAGCTATTTGTGATATTTCCGCTAAAAGCCGGCAAAGGTTATTTTGGAATGGATCTCGGCATGTACACCCCGGTGTTTGTCACTTTTTTTAACCTGATATGGGGGGTGGTCTCAGCACTGGCTATCAAATACTCAAGGTGAGACCTTTGGAAAACGCCCCTTTTTGCCCGATCTCTGTGCCTGCACCGTAGGTCCGGCAGATCGAACTGGGGTGGTTAAAATTTTCGCCAGCCTTGAACTCAAACAAAAACCTTCATTTTTCAAAGGTCCCAAAGTAATATCCTTAGGGAAACGTCTTAACCGAACATAACAAAATAGATAGAACAACATTAACTTAATAAAATGTGTACGAATAAAACCCACATCTTGTATTTTTGATAATCGCCACAACGTGGCTGAGCCCTTTCCCCTTGTCGGCGTCCATGCCCTGTGGAATGCGAAGCCTATTCCTCCGGAGTCAGCGACAAAGGGAAAAAAAGTCATCTCTGTGAACTCTGAGACTCGAGCGACTCCCGCTAACAGCGGGATAAAGCGGGCGGTGAGCATACAATCAAACTTAAATAGGAGGAAAAATGCCGGTTCAGGAGATCATGAAAGATCTTTTCTTTATTGAACGAGGATACCTCAACGCCAATCATTTTGTGTATCGCTCCGAAAAGCCCGTACTTATCGACACCGGATATGTTACCGATTTCAACTTTACCGAAAAGATGATCACGTCACTGGGAGTCAAACTCGATGACGTCCGTCAGATCATCAACACCCATTGCCACTGCGATCACATCGGCGGCAACCGGATGATTCAACAGCGATCCGGATGCGACATTGCCATGCACCGAATCGGAAAACACTTTATCGACACCAAAGATGACTGGTCCACCTGGTGGACATACTACAATCAGAAGGCTGATTTCTTCAACTGCACCCAGGCCCTTGAAGACGGAGACGTTATTTTCGTAGGCCCCCATGAATTTCATGTTATCTACACCCCCGGGCATGCAGCCGACGGCATCGTTTTGTACAACCCAAAAGAAAAGGTCCTGTTATCTTCGGACACCCTCTGGCAAAACGATCTGCCGGTAATCACCATTCGCATCGAAGGAAGCCGGGCCCTGTTTTCCCTGAAAGAATCCTTGGAAAAAATCGAATCACTTGATGTTGACAGGGTTTATCCCGGACATGGCAAGCCGTTTACCCAACTTAAAGACGCTGTATCTTTGTGCAAAGGTAAAATCGAGTTGTACTTAAAACACCCGGAACGCATCGGAACCGATCTTTTAAAAAAGATCATGATTTACACCTTGATGATGCACAAAACCGTTGCCGCAGATACATTTTTCGATCATTTGATGGGGACCTGGTGGTTTAAAGAAACCGTGGATCTTTATTTTGACAAAGCTTACGATACAAAATACCGGCAGATTCTTGAAAGTTTCTTGGAGCGGGGGATCGTAAAGCAAAAAGAAGGGCAGTTGTTTACCACGGTAAAGCCCTGAGGCTTCTCAAGTGTCCATCCATAATGGCCCTTTTTGTCCTGCTCGGCGTTCTCCGCAGATTTCCGGCTGCGGCGTACAGACGTACGCCTTCCTGTCCCGCTTTGCGGGGACCGCAAACCCTTGTGCGGCCTTGATCAGAACAAAAATTGCTTATTTCTGAATTGGACACCCATTGTGTTCATTTTGAAATCATGGACGGACACTAACTATAAAAATAGTAGGCCAATAGCCACTCCCCGGTGTTGTCAATTTTCCGAATAAGCTTGACAAAGACTTCTGCAAGCTATATTGTCCATCCAACATTAGTGTTCCTGGTTGTCGATCAAAAATTTACGTAAGCCCCGGAATAAATCCGGGGCTTTTTTTATTGGAACACAGAAAGAAGGTATATATTGAACTTTAAAGCATTTAATTTTCATCCCGCTGTTTCGGCCGGCGTTTTAGAAGCGGATTATGAAATCCCGACCCCGATTCAGGCTCAGGCAATCCCGCCGATCCTGAAAGGTTGCGATGTGATGGGGCTGGCCCAAACCGGCACCGGCAAAACAGCGGCATTCGCCCTGCCGATCTTGAATCGTCTGATGGGGAACAAAAGAGGTTGCCCCCGTGCCCTGATAATGGCCCCCACCCGGGAACTGGCCGAACAGATTCACCAGGCTTTCGAAATCATGGGGCGCAAAACCCGCCTTAAAAGCGTTTCGGTTTACGGTGGTGTGGGTATTAACCCACAGATTCAGAAACTAAAGCGTGCCGATATTGTCGTTGCCTGTCCCGGCAGGCTTCTCGACCATATCGGTCGTCATACCGTTGATTTCTCCCAACTGGAAGTGCTGGTAATAGACGAAGCTGACCAGTTGTTCGATATGGGTTTTCTCCCCGATATCAGAAGAATTTTGAAGCATCTTCCACAAGCACGCCAGACACTGCTTTTCTCGGCGACCATGCCCACCGAAATACGACGCCTGTCCAAGGATATCCTGCGAAATCCGGTCACTGTCCAGATAGGAATGACCGCGCCTGCGGACACGGTCAGCCATGCGCTCTACCCGGTCGCCCAGCATCTGAAAACGGCGCTTTTGTTAAATCTGTTGGGTTCCACCCCTATCCGTTCGGTTCTGGTCTTTACTCGAACCAAACACCGAGCCAAGAGCTTGGGGAAGAAGCTGGCTGTTGCCGGCTACCGGTCGGCTACGCTGCAGGGGAACCTTTCCCAGGGAAAACGTCAGGCTGCATTGGATGGCTTTCGGGATGGGACTTTTCAGATCCTGGTGGCCACCGATATCGCCGCTCGCGGAATTGATGTCACCCGGATCTCGCATGTCATTAACTACGATATCCCTTCAACTCCCGAAGCATACATTCATCGTATCGGTCGGACCGGCCGCGCCACTCACAGTGGCGAAGCGTTCACCCTTATTACCGGAGACGATCGCAAGATGGTTAGTGCCATCAATCGAATCATCGGTTCTAAGATCGAGCAACGGACCTTGTCAGCCTTTAACTACAACGCCCCGGCACTCACTCATAAAGACAGTCCGAAGGGGCAAAGGAAGCCGCATCGCACATTTTCAGGGGCCAATAGGGGCCGAAAGAAAACGGCTTCAGGTATGAATAATCGCATTTGGGCTTAAACCTAAACTGAGCGTTTCAAATAGTGACAGGAATATAAAATTTATTTCTTTTTAAAATCTGGCATGTAAGATTCAGACAGCACTTTTTTCAGACGCTCTGCATGATCCTCTTCTTCTTGAATGACGGCATGCAATTGTTCCAGGGTCTCTTGATCTTCGATCAGGGGCTGGAGCATTTTGTAAAACAGCACCGTGTCATTTTCAAATTCCATGACCAGATTGATCAGGTCTTGAACCTTTTCCATGGCGAAAAATTCCGCATCTTCCAGCGCCAAGCTGTGGGTCCCCACAGCATTCTGCAATAAGGCCCTGCCGAACTTCGCCTGTTCGGGATGTTCTCCGGTGTCTGGGATTTTATCTTTTAGCGCTTCAAACCATTCAATATGCTTGACTTCTTCATCAGCCAGCCATTGCAGTAACGTACTCAGCGATGGGTTTTGAATGTTTTCCGCTGCGCGTCTGTATATTTTCTCGCCGTTCTGTTCTATCTGTACGGCAATATCGACAATATCTTTTAAAGAAAACATTTTCTTTTTCCACAATACTTACTGAGTCGGACTAGCTTTGCAAAAAGATGTCAAGGGGAATGGTGTGAACGTCGTTTGAGATTTCCTGGGTGGGCCCAAGCTGCCAGTCTGCGACCTGGCCACTGCCGTCAAGGAGTGCTCCGATGTTTTGAACCAAACCTTTGATGTTGATGATCGGATGACGGGTAAAGACTTCGGGCAGGCCATAAGTAAGACTGCAGGTGATACATTTTCCGGGTCGCTGGGTCAGACGCAGCATAAACTCAAGCCGGTTTTCCCGAGAGCCGATGAATTCGAGACTGATGTCGTAAGCACCTTCTTCGACATCTCCGTAAAGGGCATCAAAAAATTGGTCTGATCGGTCTTTTGGAAATAGCTGTTTTAAAACATCTGGTGCAAAAATCTCGTCAAAACCCTTGGTTTCCATCATTCACAATACCTCATTTGAATTATACCTCAATTGAGCGTTAAACCGGGTGGCTATCATACGTGTTTGAGAAATAGCCTGTCAACATTTTTTCAAAAAATCAAACGAGCAAAGGATTTTGCCAAACTTTTAATTTTTTATAGTTTTTCAGCATTTCACTTGTCGTAGTGAAACGAAGATCCCGCCATCGGGGAACCCTTGGCCCCTGAATCCTTGAACCCTCCCATAATCACCAACGCTCAGGAGACGATCCTCATTTTACGCCTATGCCACGAATCGAAAGTAGAGGATCACTCAACGTTTTTTTTGGCATCAGGCAACACCTCGATCAAAGCAGTTCTCAGCCGCTGGATATAATCAGGAGGAAAGGTCCAGATCGGAATATCCTCAGATTGGATCAATCCCCGCTCATCCGGCTTTAGATCGTGCATGAGTGTCATAAGTATATCACTACTGGTCCAAGGGCTCTTTCGAAAATAGGCATGGCCGTTTCCGGTCGTCGCCGATTCAGCATCCGTAACGTCAATGAATATGAGTTCCTGGCGTTCCCGAAGATACTTTGCCGCGATATCCGGTAATTTGCGGTCCTTCCACATCTGCCCGAGCCGCTCCCGTCCAAAGAGCCAATTGGAAAATCCCAGCGCCGAATCGGATTCCGACACGTATACGGTGAGCGTTTTGGGAATTTTCAACAGCCCCTTGTCGATCTGGATGCCGAAAAGCTGGCGGTCGAAATCGCTTGCCGTCAGAATCACATGCCCGATTTTCAGCTTACGTTGAATAGTGGCCTTGTCTTGCTCTGTGTGCAGCATTGCCAGTTGAGCCAATGCAGTGATCACCACTCGCGTTCCGGCACTGTAACCAACGATATGGATGTTCTTAGCATCGGTTTCCTTGGCAAGATATTGTAAAAATATTTGCAGAAAATGTGACGAAAGGGCTGCGGTCTCGGCATCCGATACATAGGCCAGGGTCTTTGGTGTTGACGGCCATGCATAGGCGATAAACACACCGTCATACCCGAGAAAATGCCACAACTCAGTGGCGACCAAAATAGGATTTTCGAAAACGACCTTGTACCCGTGGACATAGATGTAGATATCTTTTCGCTGGGATTGTTTTAATTTTTCATTGACCAGCTCGGCAAAACGTTCCGCCGGCTGATACAGCTCCTTGGTTATTAAATCCGGAGGCGTGAAAACCGTAATGCTTCGATCCAGGATGCCAAGCTCCTCTACTTCAGTCACTTTTATGGGATACTTGTCTGTTCGGTTCTTCAGCAAAGAGATTCGCCGGGCTTCCTCCCAGGTGATGTCCTTTTTTCCGGCTTTTATTTTCGCAGAACCGAGTCGCAGCAGGTTTCCTCTTTTGTTTTTGTAGAAGTGATCGTTTTCGCCGGCCGGAGATCGGTCTGTCGCATAAAGGATCCCTTTGTATGGAATTTTCTCGATGGGATTTGTGTCGGTGAAAGGATCGATAGCGCCTTCTTCGTAGATGTCCGGTGCGGGCATCAAATTAATTTCATTCAGCTTTTTTCCTGAACAAGCGGCTAAACCTACTATCAATACCAAAGTTAGCAAACCCGCGAAGACAATTTTGTACGGGCTCAAAAACCGATATTTAGAATTGACGGCATCGTGCATAACGATCCTCCTCATCCGGGTTTTTTATGAAAAATTATATCTTGTCTTTATAGTCTTTAAATATTATAATAATAAAACGTTTTTATAAAAGATAAACACCAAAACAAAAAAAGGAGGGGAAATGAGACACAAAGTTTTAGCAATTCTACTGGCGATATTCTTTTTAGCCGGTATTGTGGGCTGCGGTGGATATTATATGGTCAAAGACCCGGCCAGCGGCAATGTTTATTACACAACGAAAATCAAAGATGAAAAAGGCGGCGCCATAAAATTCACGGATAAAAAATCCGAAACCAGCGTGACGTTGCAGAACTCTGAAGTCAAGCAAATTCCCAAAAAAGAATTTAAAAGTGCCCTTGAAGCCAAAGAGGCCCCTGAAAGCAAAGAAGCGCCTGAAAGCAAACCAGTCAAAGAATAAGACACGTTGCAGATATCGCTAAATGCTTTGAAGCGAGATCTGCAGTATAATGCAATGAAAATCCGTCGCCGAAGGTTTACTGATCCTGGTTAAGCCTTCGGCGATTTTTTTTATGGGTGATGACCTGTTTTAAACGTTTTTATCAGGCCATATCGACCGCTACTTACCCGATATGGGGCATCAACGTCCACTTGATCACCCATGATTCGGTGGCCGGGTCTGTGTCCAGACAGACGATCCCGCTGTTTTGAAACTTAAATACCGGTTTTTCCGAAGATCCTGTAATCAAATAGGCGGCCAGCCGTTCCATGAAGGGCAGATGCCCCACCAGCATCACATCTTTTGTACTGTCGATGGTGTCGGCAAAAACGGCCACGTCGTCCATGGGACTCAGCCCGCTGCTCTCATGAATCCCGCCCGGGAGTTTTAAGGCTGCTTCAAAGATTTCGGCGGTCTGACGGGCCCTGGTCTTTCCGCTGTGGGTTATCTTTGACACACCCACCGCATATCCTTTGGCGACCTGGGCAATGCGTTCGGTTTCGGCAATTCCCTCTTTAGAAAGACCCTTTTTGGGATCTTTGTCCTTGGACAGGCTTTTGCCGTGTTGAACGAGAAACAGTGCCATGGTACACGTCCTTTCGATGAACACATCACGAAAGCACGAAGACACGAAAGTTAGGTATTATTTCGTGCTTTCAACATTTCGTGTCTTCGTGGTTGTTATTTGTTAAATTAAAACTATTTTTCAGCCTTTTTCTCACGCAGGGCTGCGTGGGCGGCAGCCAGACGTGCAACCGGTATGCGAAACGGGGAGCACGAAACATATGTCAACCCCAGCTCATGGCACAACTGAATCGATTCGGGATCACCGCCGTGTTCTCCGCAGATACCGCATTCCAGATCAGATCGCACGGACCGCCCTTTTTGAACCGCTATTTCCATGAGCAGGCCCACACCGTCACGGTCAATGACGGCAAAGGGGTTCTCCGGCAGGATTTCCTTTTCCATGTATTCGATCAAAAACCCGGCTTCGGCATCATCTCTGGAAATACCGAACGTGGTCTGGGTCAGGTCATTGGTCCCAAAGGATATGAAAGCGGCATATTCCGCGATCTGGTCGCAGGTAAGGGCGGCACGGGGGATCTCGATCATGGTTCCAAACTTGTATTTCGGCTTAATGCCCTGTTCTTTCATAACCTTCTTGGCCTCGGCCTCAAGGACCTTTCGCTGAACCTTCAGCTCGTTCACATGGCTGGTCAAAGGAATCATCACCTCGGGATGCACGTCGATGCCCTCTTTTTGCACCATGCAGGCCGCCTCAAATATGGCGCGGACCTGCATGACGGTCATTTCCGGAATATGGATGCCCAGCCGAACGCCACGTAATCCCAGCATGGGATTTGATTCGTGCAGACTTTCCACCCGTTTGAGAATGTGTTCTTCCTTTTCGATCTTGTCCAAGAGCGCATCGATTTCTTCGAGTGTGCCGGCGCTTAGCAGACGAATCTTGTGATCTGACAGATCACGCAGCAGATCAATGTGGTTGGGTAAAAATTCGTGCAAAGGAGGATCGATCAAACGGATAATAACGGGCAATCCGTCCATGACCCGGAAAAGACCTGCAAAATCTTCCCTTTGAAAAGGCAGCAACGCATCCAGTGATTCACGCCGTTCACTTGGCAGATCCGTCATGATCATTTTTTGCACAAAAGGCAGACGTTCGGCCTCGAAAAACATGTGCTCTGTGCGACACAGGCCGATACCTTCTGCACCGTAATCCCTTGCACGCTGGGCATCGGCAGGATAATCGGCGTTTGCCCATACACCCAAGTGTCGGATTTCATCCGCCCATGAAAGCAGCTTCATCAGCAACGGATCTCTGATGTCCGGCACCATTGTTTTAACCTTTCCGGCGTACAGCTCGCCGACCGTGCCGTCAATTGAGATCCAGTCACCCTCTTTGATGACTTTGTCTTTGACTTCCATTTGGCGTTTGACCATATCAATTTTCAGTTCGGACACGCCCACCACGGCGGGTTTGCCAAACTGGCGGGCAACAAGAGCCGCATGGCTGGTTCGGCCGCCACGGCTGGTAAGAATGCCCTGTGATGCAAGCATCCCGTGTACGTCGTCCGGCCGGGTTTCAGGTCGAACCATGATCACCTTCTTGTTTTCTTCCTTTGACCACAACTCGGCAATATCCGCGTCCAGAGCAACGACGCCGAATGCCGCACCGGGTGAAACATTTAGACCTCTGGCCAGCATGTCCCCCTTGGCTTTGAGTTCTTTTATCGCCTCCCGGTCAAACTGTGGATGCAGAAAAAAGTCGACCTGTGCAGGACTGATACGCATCACCGCTTCTTCTTTGGTGATCAACCCTTCCTCCACCATCTCAACGGCGATTCGAACCGCAGCCTGGGCCGTTCGTTTGCCGTCGCGGGTTTGCAGCATCCAAAACTTGCCTTTTTCAATGGTAAACTCAACGTCCTGCATCTCACGATAATGCGTATCCAACTGTTTGCAGATTTTCTCAAATTCACCATAGGCCTCTGGCATCTCTGCTTTTAATTTGGAGATCTCATTGGTTAAACGAATTCCGGCAACCACGTCCTCGCCCTGGGCGTTGGTCAGGTAATCGCCTTCAATTTTATTTTCTCCTGTGGAGCCGTCCCGGGTCATGGCAACCCCGGTGGCACTGTCATCACCCATATTTCCAAAAACCATGGTCTGAACCGTCACCGCAGTGCCCAAATCATGGGAAATCCCTGCGGCATTTCGATAGTCGACGGCACGTTTCCCGTTCCAGCTCCTGAACACAGCTTCTGTGGCCATAAAAAGCTGCTCAAACGGATCGGTCGGGAAATATCGGCCGGCGTATTGTTTGAAAATTACTTTGAATTTTTTTATGACATCCTTCCAATTATCGGCAGACAGCTCGGCATCGGTTTTCACACCGGCTTTTGCACGGGCTTCGGTGATGACTTCCTCAAAGGCCTCATCGGGCGCTTCCATAACGACATTGCCGAACATCTGCACCAAACGGCGATAAGAATCGTAGACAAACCGCTCATCGCCGGTCAATTTTATCATTCCTTCTGCTGTCTTTTCGTTTAGTCCAATATTTAGAACCGTGTCCATCATGCCCGGCATGGAGAACTTGGCGCCGCTTCGACAGGAAATCAACAGCGGATTTTTCGGGTCACCAAATTTTTTTCCGGTAGTCTCTTCAATGGCTTTTAAAGCTTCAAGCATCTCTTCTCTCATTCCTTTGGGAAATGTTTCGCCTGAAGCCAGATAGGTGTTGCAAGCCTCGGTGGTCACCGTAAATCCGGGGGGCACAGGAACATTGATTCGCACCATTTCCGATAGATTTGCACCTTTGCCCCCAAGCAAACCGCGAACCGCATCCCAATTACCACCGACATACGCTTCCGCCTGGTCAACTTCATCCAAGAGATAAACCCATTTTTTAGCCATCTTGAAGATCCTCCCAATCGTTGTGTTAAGATTAAAAAACTACAAAAAAATAACTATCCATCTTTCAAATCACAAAACGACACGAACTTTATATATAAAAAGTCGGTAATTTTAACGCCGATATTTTATCAGAGAATAATCGAAACCGCGAAAAAGATCCGGTCTTGAATTAGACCGATCATAAATGTTATGGGAAAGAATATAACATGCGAGGAAGTTTAGTATAATAAAAGAGGGTTGCCTGTCAACTCAAAAGGCACGCGTTCAAAAACGCTTTTCAAAATTAAATCGTGTAACGATTTTATGAAACTCCCGCCCCGCTGAAAGCGGGACGGGATATAATAATCGAAAGGTTAACTCGCCTCCGGTGGGCAAATATTCCTACACCCGTAGCCCCGAAAAGCGCTATCTACACTGCGCTGCGACCCCGATGAATCGGGATTTCCTTTTCACTCCAACAAACAACGGGGTATTCAAATTTAAATATACATGATACCTTCCAATTTTTTTTATGATCAACAAAGCGGATCAAAGGAGTACTATTGTGAATATCATTGAAGCCATCAGAACACGAAAGAGCATCAGAGATTTTACGGCCGACCCGGTCCCCCGACATATTCTCAAAAAAATCATTGAAGTTGCATCCTGTGCCCCTTCGGCTGAAAACAGCCAGCCATGGGAATTTACCATCGTCGCAGGTGAGATACTGGATACCATCAGAAAGGCGAATATCGAAAAGTTGAAATCAAACGCTCCGCCTAACCCCGATCTTCCGGCCAAAGGCTTGCCCAAAGACAGCGTGTATCGGAGGCGTCAGATCGAAATTGCCAAACAGCTCTTTGGGCTCATGGATATTCCAAGGGGGGATATAGAGAAAAGGGACAGGTGGATGGCGCTGGGATTCCGGTTTTTCAATGCGCCGGCGGCCATCGTAATATCAATAGATCGCTCGTTGTCCTATCCCAGGCCGATTTTCGACATCGGATCGTCAACACAGAATATTTGCCTGGCTGCCCTCCATTATGGGCTGGGCACCTGCATCGCCAATCAGGGAATCACGTATCCTGAAGTGTTACACGAATTTGCCAAAATACCCGAATCCAAACGGATTGTCATTTCCATTGCCATCGGGTATCCCAACTGGGATTTTCCGGCCAACAAGGTGGTCAGCAACCGGGAACCGGTTGAGAATATTACTAGCTGGATCGGCTTCGAGTAGAAAATTCACCGGTCGGGAAGATCGCAGAAATTCTCGAACATATGCCCAACGACGATTTGGCCGATCTTCTCGGAAAAATTCCTGATGTGCAGGCCAAGGTTCTTCTGGATCTCATGACAAAGAAAACCTCTGAGGAGGTTGAAGAGTTACTCGATTACGACCCAAAAACTGCGGGCGGCATCATGGTCTCGGACTTTATTGCCTTAAAAGAAGAGGCTTCGGCAAAAGAGGCTATCGAAACGCTGCAAGAAGATTATTTCGACACTGAAATGCCATTCTATCTATATGTGATTGGCGATTTCGGTCATCTTAAAGGTGTTGTATCTTTGAGACAATTGGTCGTTGTTCCGCCGGATACAAACCTTAAATCGATTATGAACATAGAAGTGGTGAACGTTCGGACAAATACGGATCAGGAACAAGTCGCCAAAATCGTAGCCCATTATAATATTCTGGCTGTTCCCGTTGTAGACGAGAGTAATAAATTGGTTGGAATCGTGACGGTAGATGATGTTATTGACATTATCCACGAGGAAGCCACAGAAGATATTTTGAAAATGGCCGGTGTTGGCGGAAGTGTGGAATATATCGAAACGCAGACCATCTTCAAAAGTATTCGCAGACGGTTACCATGGCTTTTGGCAAGCTGGTTCGGAGGCATTATTGCCTGTTATGTTGTTGGCTATTTTGAGCAAAGTCTTAATAAGTATATTTACCTGGCCACCTTTATGCCGATAATCATGGGCATGGGCGGTAACGTCGGGACCCAAACTTCCGCCAGTATAATGCGTGGGTTAGCAACCGGCCGGATTAATATCAGCCGAATATGGCACATTATCTTCAAGGAACTTACTATTGGATTCTTTTTAGGTTTTTTTTATGGCGCAATGCTTTCATTGTTTACACAATTCAAATATGGACATGAATTGTGGGAGATAGGAATGGTTGTAGGATTTGCCATGATATGTTCTATGACAGTGGCCGCCACTTTGGCTTCAAGCATTCCTTTGGTCTTTCATCGCTTTAATATTGATCCTGCTATTGCTACCGGACCTTTTGTCACAACCTTTACCGATATCCTGAGTGTTTTTTTCTATTTCAAAATCGCAACGCTTCTACTCCATCTATAATTCATAAATGTGATTTTCGAATAATAACTATTTTAGGAATCGGGAAGTTTTTCTACTCTATTTTAAGTCCGACCTTGTGCAGACCCTCAATAACGCGCCCGACAATATCATCAAACTTGATGTAATGCTCAATTAAAACCCGGCCTTTCCTGTGTTTCAAGACCGTACATCAGTACACGGACGTCTTGATATCGAGTGATCTCCATGACAAGCTCGGTTATAAAACCGATCGTCATATAATCGAGATGCGGATTCCCTGTCAGGTTTTGAAACGACCAAACCACCATCATAGACCATGAACCCTCAATGAGGGATAAGGGATTTTCTTCGCTGCAGGCGGTCCGAACTCCAGTTTGCTCAATGAAAGTCGGCACTTAAGATCTCTTGGAGATATCGATGCGTATAGGGTCATTTCTACCCGCGGTTAGATAATATCGTTCAGGAGCCCAGCGAAGTTTGTTGGCATGGATGCTGACAATAGGATCGGACGTCTGATCAAAGCCCTCTTTCCTGCCGAACACCCGGGTGGCTATCGTGTAACCTTTTATTTCCTCCAACCTTCCGGCAATGGTTTCAGCGACCACAAATTGCAGAAATTCTCCCTGTCGGTCAGTGGCGTGGAATTCCGGACTCGCAAGAATCCTCTGGAGTTGCTGTTGGACCTTTTCAGCGATCCGAGCGGCATTTTGTTCGGCGTTGGGTTCAAGAGGTGATTTTCCTTTTTTGACCATCTTGTTTATATTGAAGTTCTATGCCCTGAAGGGCGAGGCTCCCGGTTCGGAGCCCGATGAGGATAAATCAGAGGATCATTAAATTTGAGAATGAACTCCATAAAGAAAAGGATCGCAGGAAGACCTTTGAAAAGTTGAGAGAAGATTTGATTAAGAAAGGAAAGAAAAGCAATTTATTACGATTGTCTGCCCCAAAGGAAAAGCATACGCATTAAAGAACCCTTGAGTTTACATTCATTTAGGATTATGATCGGTTCGTCCAGTTAAGAAAACAGGGAGGCGGGGAGGTTCAGGTTTCATCAGTCCACTTCTCCCGAATACTTTGATGCCCGGAGATGCTCGAATTGGGCTATGTGCTGAACGAGGGTTTGTATCTTCCTTGTTGGCAAGAGGCAGTGAACTGATGGAACGAAAAAAACATGGCATTCTCAACGGACGGGTTAAAGTTGTAACATTTGGACAGGTTTGCCTGTTTTTGACATTACTTGTGACTTGGCACGTCAGCGCTCCGGCCCATGCCCAGGCAGAACCGCAGGTTTCGTCCGCTCCCGCCCCCAAGCGTGTCGTGCTTCTGTATACCTATGGAGACGGATTGCCGGCGTATCAAAAGGCGACCCCCGCCTTTCTTTCCGTAATGACAGCGGGCGGGATAAACCTCAACGATCTGTTTCTTGAATATCTCGATTTGCAACGCAACCACAGTGCAGAATATCGGCAAAGACTCGCCGATTCACTCCGCTATAAATATGCCAAGAGCACCCCCGACTTGATTGTTGCCGTGCACACGGAGGCCCTTAATTTTCTCTTGGACGAGGGCAAGGGACTCTTTCCCGATGTCCCTGTGTTTTCCTATTTAGTTGTTAGGCCTGAGTTGATCGAAGCGAAGAACACAGGGCGCCGCATTTTGATACGGCCACAAAGCCTGGACATGAAGGGAACCCTCGAAATGGCCTTGAAGATGTTCCCCCAAACCCGGAGAATCGTCTTCGTAACGGGGACTGCGGAGCAAAGACTTGAACATCAGGCTAAGCGTGATTTTGAGCCCTGGCGCAACAAACTGGAATTCGACTTAACGAGCGATCGTTCCGTCGAGGAAATCCTGCAATCGGTTGCGAGCCTCCCACCCCAGTCAACCGTCATCTATTGTAACGTCTTCTCAGACAAGACCGGCCGCACTTTTATCCCCCGGGATATCGGGAAAATGGTCGCCAAAGCCGCCAATGCTCCGGTTTTTTGCCTCTGGGACACCCTGATCGGCAATGGCCCCATCGGTGGCTCGCTGTTGAGCTTCGAGGCCGAAGGCACTTACGCAGCAAAAGTGGTGCTCGACATTCTTAACGGGAAAATAGTTCTGACAAAGCCAGTTACGACCCTCCCCACGAGCAAAACATATATGTTTGACTGGCAACAGCTCAAGCGGTGGGGGGTGAACGAGAACATACTCCCCAAGGGGAGCGTGCTCGTAAATCAGGTTCCCACTTTGTGGGAGCAGTATAAAGGACTTGTAATCGGAGGCATCGCCGCGTTCCTGGCCCAGACATTACTGGTCATTGGGTTGTTGTTTCAGAGATACCGCAAGATAAGGGCCGAAGCGTCGTTGCACCAAAAAACCGAAGAACTGGATCAATTCTTCAATGTCTCCCTCGACTTATTGTGTATTGCCAACACTGACGGCTATTTCCTGCGATTGAACGCTGCCGCAGAAACGATCCTTGGTTATACCCACGATGAACTCATGGCCCGGCCGTTCTTCGACTTCATCCACCCTGACGATTTGCTGAGGACTCAGGAGGCTGTTTCCATTCAGCTATTACAGCATAAAGTGATCCATTTTGAAAACCGTTACCGCTGCAAAGACGGGACGTATCACTGGCTGGATTGGACTTCAGTTCCAGTCGGAAACCTGATCTATGCGGCCGCCCGGGATATCACTGATCGCAAGCAAAGTGAGGAAGCGCTGCGGGAGAGCGAGGCCCGCTTTCGTGCCACGTTCGAACAGGCCACCGTCGGTGTTGCCCACGTTTCAACCGAGGGCCGGTTCCTGCGGATCAATCCGAAATTCTGCGACATTGTCGGATATTCGCCGGCGGAGTTGCTGGAATTTACCGACCGGGACATCACCCACTCGGACGATTTGGATGCCGATGCCAAACAGATAAACCGCTTGCTGCGCGGGGAAATCAGGACTTACGTCCTGGAGAAGCGATACGTTCGCAAAGACGGCGGTCTGGTCTGGGCCAGATTGACCGCTTCCCTCGTTCGAAAAGAATCCGGAGAGCCGGATTGGCTTGTAACCATCATTGAGGACATCACCGCGCGCAAAGAGGCTGCCAGCGAGAGAATCCAGTTGCGTAATGAGCTGGCGCACGTTCAGCGTATGTCCTCGATGGGCCTGCTCTCCTCGGCGCTGGCGCATGAGTTGAATCAATCATTGGGCGCGATCTTGAATAATGCCTCGACCGCTCAAATATTAATCTCTAAGCCTAAGGGAGGGGATACGGAGTTTGGGGATATTTTAGCGGATATTATCACTGACGCAATGCATGCGGGTGAAGTCATACGAAAAATCCGGGCAATAGTAAAAAAAGAGCAGACGAAATTTGAACAATGGAATTTAAACCTCTTGATAGAGGAAGTTGTTGAGTTATATCGGAACGTTTTCAATTTAGAAAAGATTTCAATTTTATTGGATTTGCAGACGGACTTTGTACACATCAGAGCGGACCGGGTCCAGCTTCAACAGGTCCTCATGAATTTAATAAACAATGCCAATGAAGCCATGGGGGAAAGTTTCTCAAAGAAATTAAAAATCCGGTCAACCATGCAATCCCCAGACATGATCATTGTGAGCGTCAGCGATTCAGGAACAGGCATCGATGAGGCAAATAAAGATAAACTGTTTGAACCGTTCTTTACCACGAAAAAGGATGGCTTGGGGATAGGGCTTCGTATTTGCCGGTCGATCATCGAGGAACATGGCGGACGGATTTGGGTGGAGAATAACCCGGACGCTGGCGCAACCTTTTCCTTCTCCTTAAAAGTGAACGGAGGAGAATCCGAATGAGCGCTCCCAAAGGGATAGTCTATATTGTTGAAGATGACCCGTCATTCCGGAAAAGCATGGAGCGGTTGATCCTTGCTTCGGGATATGAGGTCGTTGCCTGTGAATCCGCGAATTCTTTCTTGGGGCAAGCCTCTATTCGGCATCCCGGGTGTCTTCTTTTGGATGTGCAACTGCCTGATATCGACGGCCTTCGCCTTCAGCAAAAACTCATAGAAAAAGGCATTCGTCTTCCTATTATTTTCATGACCGGGCATGGCACCATCCCGATGAGCGTCCAGGCCATGAAAGACGGGGCGGTCGATTTCCTGCCCAAGCCTTTTAAAACTAAGGATATCCTCAGCGCCATCGTTAAGGCGCATGAGCGCGATGCTCACATTGTGCAGGAGGATTTCGAAAAGAAAGAGATCAAGGCGTTGATTGATACGTTGACTCCTCGGGAAAAGGAGGTCCTGCGCTGGGTTATCACCGGCAGGCTCAATAAACAGATCGCCTATGATTTAGGCATTACCGAGAAAACCGTTATCGTTCATCGCAGCCGCATCATGCAAAAAACCAGGGCTTCGTCCGTAGCAGAGCTTGTCCGTTTAGCAGAAAAGGCCGATATCTCTCCGGCAGCCTGATCATCTCCATGCAGTCCTCATCTTCGGCAGTCTGTCAATCCCTTCGCAGTATTCTAACATTTTTAATGCAAGGAAAAAAGTTGCCTTACCTGTAAAGCCGCATTGGGATCGTCCAACTATATGATATATTTCAATATTTTTATAATTCGGCCCCATGTGGAACTTTTTGGGTATTAGACAAATATCCAATAGACAAGCCTCATTCTTTTGTGCAAATGAATAAAGTATGTTCGCTTCTCCGACACACATCTTTATCGTCGATGACGATAAGTCTTTCGGCAGGTCACTCAAGCGGTTACTAAACGCCATAGGGTTCGCTGCAGAATGTTTTGGGTCAGCCAGAGCTTTCCTAGATTCCGTTCCTTTCGACCAGAAAGGAATTGCCGTCGTGGATATTCACATGCCTGAGTGGGATGGGTTTTGGTTAATAGATAAAATGCAGGAACTGCGCTACAGCATGCCGGTTATTGTTATCACCGGCCACACCGAGGCTGGCTCACGGGACACGGCTTTCCAACGAGGGGCAGTGGGTTTTCTACAAAAACCTTTTAATCAACAATCATTGCTGGACTTGATTGAAGCACAAGAAGAGGCGGGGTATGATTAATTTGAATTTCCGGCAAAATGGCATGAGCGAGCAGGTAGAGGGTGCCATAGCCAAGCTGACTCCAGCACAGGCGATCTGATATCTCAGCCTGCGGTGTATCGAATCCTCGTCCTGAGCCGGTTGATAATTCAGATTCGGAACAAGCGCCCTTACGGGTAAGCGAATATCAGTCAATTCTGAAAGAACTCTAAACTGAAATTTTGGAAAAATTGAATGAATTCAGACAATAAAGATTCGTTTCACCGAACTTTTTTTGGAGATTTTTTGCAGATTAAGAAATGTCGAAAACATGGAGTTATAAACTATTATCTATGTAAATTTTCACAAAGGCAAAAATGAAACGTTTCATAAAATAAATGTGAGGTGAATATGACAAATAACACACATAGATTTTCAATATTATTGTTTTGTAGCTTACTTTTCTTCCAGATACTCCCTTTTTCTGCCAGTGCGGATCCGTCCAGTAGCGATCAATGGGAATTCCAACTGGCCCCTTATGCCTGGCTGTCGGGCCAAAATGGAACCGTGGCGACGTTGCCGGGTTTGCCGCCGGCAGATGTCGATGTCGACTTTTACGACGATATTTGGGGGAATATCAATTTAGCAGGTATGCTGGTCGGAGAGGCGCGCAAAGGGCGTTACGGTCTGTTTATGGACATTGTGTACACTGATATCGAAATGGAAGATCCGGTACCCTATGGAATTCTTTATTCTGCGGTAGATACGCAAACAAAATCCTGGATGGTATCAATTGCCGGATTATACCGCCTGGCAGAACATCAAAACCGGTTTCTGGATGTCATCGCAGGGGTTCGGTATTGGTCCGTTGATATGGACTTGACCCTTAAAGCCGGCCTTTTGCCGGAGAGAAGCGTATCCAACAGCGAGGACTGGTTTGATCCTTTGATCGGCCTGAAAGGTCTATCAGCGCTTGGGAATTCAAAGTTTTTTATCAGCGGCGGCCTTGCCCTCGGCGGATTTGGCGCAGGCTCCGACTTTTTTTGGGACGCTAATGTCAACCTGGGTTATCAGTGGAGCAAAGGATTTTCCACGACAGTGGGATACCGTTATCTGGATGTCGACTACGAGAAGGATGACTTTCTGTATGATGTTGCCCAGGATGGCCTAACGCTGGGGTTGTCCTGGCGGTTTTAATTGAATAATGAATACATACGATTTCGGAATGTGAGGCTCTGCATTAAAGAAGGAACGATCTAAATGAAAAAAGAAATACTGTTGATTTCAGCACTCTGTTTGTCTCTGGCTTTTTTTTCACCGGTCAAGCCTGTCCAAGCTGAGGGAATGTCAGGAGCCCAGCAAGGTGGAGACGCAGAACTTGCCCAGGAATTGTCGAATCCGATCGCCGATCTGATGTCGATCCCGATTCAGATGAACTACGACCGCAACATCGGGCCGTTGGACGACGGTTGGAAGCTGCAAACAAACATCCAACCGGTAATCCCATTCACCTTGTCTGATGACTGGAACCTGATTTCACGAACCATCGTTCCGGTGATTGACCAGGATGACATCTTTCCGGGTGCGGGGTCCCAGTTCGGCCTGGGCGACATCAATTTGAGCCTGTTTTTTTCACCCAGGAAACCCACTTCCGGCGGTATAATCTGGGGCATTGGACCGGTTTTGCTCCTGCCGACGGCGACGGATTCATTACTTGGCGCCAAAAAGTGGGGAGCTGGGCCAGCCATGGTTGCCCTGACAATGCGTGGGAAATGGACCCTTGGCATGCTCGCTAACCACGTTTGGTCCTATGCCGGAGACAGCGATCGCCAGGACATCAGCAATACCTTTGTACAGCCATTTGCGGCCTACACATGGCCGAGCGCTTGGACCGTATCGGTGCAATCCGAGAGTACTTACAACTGGAAGACGGAGAAGTGGTCTGTACCCATCAATGCCGCCGTTACCAAGTTGGTCAGATGGGGCAGACTGCCTGTCAGCCTGCAGGCCGGGGTCGGCTACTGGGCGGAATCACCCGAAACAGGCCCTGAAGGGTTTCGCTTTCGCCTCCAGGCCACTTTTGTGCTGCCCAAACTCTTTTGAACGCTTGTGAGCAAGGGGATTAATCCCCATCTGGTTGAAAAAAGGGCTGGTACGTGCTGTTCTTTCAACTCGGGGGTATCGCTAAAAAAATATTCATGGCAGACGACGGGTCTCTTTTCAGAAAGACGGTGAATGATCACCCGGAAATGGATCATCGGATCAAAGCCTATCGAGGGTTGGCAAACTGACTGCAGGAATGAAGAAAATGGGGCACAGCAGGCCATATTATAGCCCGTATCTTGCATGAAAATTGATAAGAAGCTGTTTAACACAATATACTATAAAAGGAGGTAACGCCTTGAAACGAGAAGGGATATTGCTGATCACAGTGATAGCAATAATATTCTTTTTCACTGGGATGACCGCTGCCCAGGACAGTTTACCCTTTCCTGAACCGCCGTCAGCCAGTGTGACCGGCAAAACCCTGAAGGACTCCAAACACCAGTGGCGGAAAACACCTAACCGCTTGCCGAAGGATGCCCCTAACATCGTCATTTTCATGACCGATGATGCGGGTTTTTCAAACCCAAGCACCTTTGGCGGCCCCATCCATACGCCAACGCTGGATCGCCTTGCAAAATCAGGCATCAGCTACAACGCGTTTCACACCACCGCCATGTGTTCCCCCACCCGGGCCGCGCTGCTGACCGGGCGCAACCATCACCGGGTAGGTGCCGGCCAGATTGCCGAGCTTGCGTCGGACTGGGACGGTTATGTGGGGAAGATACCAAAATCAACGGCCACGTTTGCCCAGGTGCTGTCGTATTATGGGTATAATACCGCCGCGTTTGGCAAATGGCACAATACACCGGTGACGGATCTTACCCAGTTGGGGCCTTTTGACCGCTTTCCCACGGGTATAGGGTTTGATTACTTCTACGGCTTTATAGCCGGTGAAACCTCTCAGTACGAACCCATGCTGTTCGAGAACACCAATCCCATCGAGGTGCCCCACGATCCCAAGTATCATCTGACCGAGGATATGGCGGAAAAAGCCATCCAGTGGATGCGAACCAGCAACACCATCAATCCCGGCACACCGTTTTTTCTGTATTTTACGCCAGGCGCAGTCCATGGACCTCACCATATCTTCAAAGAGTGGGCGGATAAATATGACGGGAAATTCGATGAAGGTTGGGATGCGCTGAGGAAGATGACCTTTGAAAAACAAAAGGCAATGGGATGGATTCCCAAGGATGCCGTTCTCAATCCGTTGCAAAAAAGCATGCAAAAATGGGACGACGTTCCAAAATCACAACGTGAATTCCAAACCCGGTTAATGGAAATTTATGCCGGGTTCCTGGAGCACACGGATGTACAATACGGCAAGATCGTCGATGAACTCGAACAACAGGGATTGCTGGACAATACCCTGATTCTCTACATACTCTCCGACAACGGCCCATCGGCTGAAGGCATGAACGGGACAATCAGTGAATTGCTGGCCCAGAATGGGATGCCCTCCACCATCGAACAACAGATGGATGTACTCAACAAAAATTATGGTGGAATGGACGTGCTGGGCGGGCCGAAGCTGGACATCATGTATCACCATGGCTGGGCCTTTTCGGGATCGGCACCGTTCCAAAGCACCAAACTGGTCGCCGCGCACTTCGGCGGGACCCGAACGCCGCTGGTCATCTCCTGGCCGAAAAAAATAAAACACGATGGCAAAGTCCGTTCCCAATTCCATCATGTCAATGATATCGCTGCCACCATCTATGATATCCTGAAGATCATCCCGCCCAAGGTGGTTGACGGCGTGGAGCAGCAGCCGCTGGACGGAACGTCCATGGTGTACACCTTCAACCAGCCGGAGGCCAAAACCACCAAAAAGACCCAGTATTTTGAAATCCTGGGCAGCCGGGGCGTCTATCATGAGGGCTGGTTCGCCGGAACCTTTGGTCCCAGAGCGCCGTGGTCCACCGACTTCACCGGCGTGATAAACTGGGAGCCGGAGAAAGATGAGTGGGAGCTGTACAACCTGGACAAAGACTATTCACAATCGAAAAACCTGGCCAAAGAGAATCCGGAAAAACTGGCTGAATTAAAAACCTTGTTTGATAAAGAAGCCACGGAAAACCTCGTGTATCCCATTGGTGCTTCCATGTACACGGTGTTTTTCAGCCCCAGCGAATTGCCCTCTTCACCGTTGACAGAATGGTCGTTTTATGAAGGACAGGACCGGATTCCTGAAGCGATGGCACCCAAATTTGCGAGCGGACGCTCCACCCTGGCGGTCATCGATGCCGAAATCGGTAAGGATGCCGAAGGGGTGCTGTTTTCCCTGGGCGGTATTTCATCAGGGTTCACCGTTTACATGGATAAGGGTTTTTTAAAAGCAGAGTACAATGCCATGACCTTGAACCGCTATAAGATTTCTTCTGCCGCGGCCATTCCAACCGGAAAAGTAAAGATCGAAGTGGAAACCAGGTATGACACCCAGGAGCGCATGGCCCCGGCGACCGTGACCTTGACCGTCAACGGGAAAAAGGTGGGCCAGGGTCGTATTGAACGATCGGTTCCGGCTGTCCACACCGCCTCTGAAACCTTTGATGTGGGCAAGGACCTGGGTTCGCCGGTGGC
>Ga0224503_10000018_pt1 | contig 45474 bp, 40 predicted proteins | sample SF_Oct11_sed_USG_2_FD_169106 | JGI IMG/M metagenome (GOLD analysis project Ga0224503, IMG submission 169106) | Sediment microbial communities from San Francisco Bay, California, United States - SF_Oct11_sed_USGS_21 | ecosystem: Environmental > Aquatic > Marine > Sediment | place: USA...
CATTCTCGCGTATGCAAAGAATTTTGAACCCTCCTTTTACCGGACAAGCGCAGGCGCAGAGATCGATCTGATTTTAAGAAGAGGGCGGCGTACCCTGGCCTTTGAGCTGAAATCATCAACAGTCCCCAGAGTTTCCAAAGGCTTTTGGAACGCGCTGGAAGACATATCTCCGGATGAGGCCTATGTGGTCGCACCGGTAGAGGATTCTTATCCAATGAAAGGTGACGTTATGGTGAGCCCGCTTCAAGAAATCATAGATAAGCTTAAGGAAGAATAACAAAATGTAATTCTGGAGTGTTCGAGCGATGGGAATAAGCGGAGAGAGTGATGGAGATTTGGGGAGGGACTCAGGTTCAGAGTTCTGGGTTCAGAGTTCCGAGTTCTGAGTTCAAGGTTCAAGGTTCAGAGGTTCAAAGGTTCTGGGTTCTGGGTTCAGAGGTTCAAAGGTTAGAGGTTGAAAAGAGATGGAAAAATCAGATTCGCCTGAAAGGAGAAAGCGTTCGGTTTATACATTCATACAACTCCTGACCCATCGTTGTGTCTGATTAACCATGTATAATGGAATAGACAATATTTGATCATAATACGATAACTCGTGCATTGAATATCGGACACCAAGCGGTGTTTTGGGATATTCTTTAAGGAAAAGCCTCATGCTCTTCAGTGAACCCCGCGTGCCGGCTTTCACCTCTGTCAGAAATGTCAAGGATCTTAATAATAAAATAGTCACAAAAAACAGTGTTGTTTTGTGATTTATTGTCATCAAATGCAGGGTATTGGGGTCAGGAGTGAAAAGGAATGGATTGATGGAGTGATGGAGTCATGGAGTCATGGGAACAAGGTGATGGAGGGTTGGGGAAGGACAAAGATTTCGGGGGTCCCCGATAAGTCGGGATTTCCGCCACACGGCTCAGGCGGACAAGTCCGCTCCGCTCCAACAGGTTTCGGGTGTCAGGAGTGAGAGGGAGACGAGGAGATGGGGGGATAGGAGATAAAAAAATGGAGTAATGGAGTGATGGAGTGATGGAGGAAAGCAAAAGCTAAAAAATGGAACATCCAACATTCAACATCGAACGTCCAACGTCGAACGGAATGGCGTTTTGGGCAGGAATTGAGTATTGGAGTAGAAACAAAGGTGTCAGGGGTAAAAAGGATTGGAGTGTTGGAGTGGTGGAGTACTGGGAAAAAACTGTATTAAACCATAACTCTATAATTCCAATAAACCTCTTCTTCAGAGGATTCTCAGGGTTTTTGTCCTCTCAACTGCATGCCGGCGGTTGGTGACGTTGATCTTCCGGTAGATGTTATTAAGGTGGGTTTTTACGGTTTCCTCGTGAGTCTTTCGCCTGCCAGCCATCGGTAGGGTTTCCAGTAGATATCATGCAGCCACTGTGTTGCATTCCGACTTTTTTCTCCCATACTGGAGAAGAGGGAGTATAGGGTGGGTACAACGATCAGCGTCAAAAAAGTGGCCACCATAAGTCCGAAAATCACCACAATAGCCATGGATCGCCACCACTGGCTCGACTCACTCACCCAGGAAATCGCCAGATGACGAAAGTCAAAGGAAACGCCGGTCACCATGGGGATGAGCCCCAGGATCGTGGTGATTGCGGTGAGCACTACCGGCCTGAGCCGGGTAGCGCCGGCGCTGATCACCGCCTCTTTGAGGGCCAGTCCCCGTTCTCGAAGCTTATTGATGTAGTCAATAAGAACGATGGCGTTGTTGACCACCACGCCGGCAAGGGATATAACACCCACGCCGGTCATGATAATGCCAAATGGCTGCCTAAATAAAGCTAGCCCTAAAAAAGCGCCGCCCAGGGAAAGAATGACCGATGTCATGATGATAAAGGGCTGAGACACGGAGTTGAACTGGCTGACCAAAATTAAAAAGATAAGAAAACAGGCCACCACAAAGGCTTTGCTCAAAAAATCCTCGGACTCTTTCTGAAACTCGTTTTCGCCGGTAAACCGAATGGTATAACCGGGGGGGAGGGGGAACTGTTTCAACATCATTTCAGCTTCGGCCCGGGCCACGGGACCGGGAATTTTGGCTTCGTCCACATTGGCTTTTACCGTCACCACCCGCTCGTTGTTGATGCGGACGATATCGCCGATACTGCCGCTGTATTCCACCGTGGCCAGGGTTGACAACGGAACCATCTCGCTATTTGGACCGGGAATCATCAGCTCTTTCAGCACGTCGGTGACCCGGCGGTTTTCCTCCGGCAGCTGCACGGTGATGTCATAGTCTTCGTCACCCTCACGAAACGACGAGACGTCAAGACCGTTGTATGCTGTTTTCAATGCAAAACCGATCATGTCCGTGGTCAGTCCGAACAGTGCGGCCTTCTGCCGATCCACGACGACCTTGACCGAAGGCGTGCCCTCCACAAAGTCATCCCGAAGGTCTTTAACGTGGGGTATCCTGGAAATGAGCGCCCGAATCTCTTTGGCCATGTTCCCCAGCGTTTGGAAATCATCACCGGCAATTTCGATATTAATGGGCGCGCCGGTGGGGGGACCCTCTTCCTGAACAGCTACGGTGATCCGGCCGCCGGGAATATGTTTCACCCGTTCACGAATCACATCCACGGTGTCCGACGACAATGTCTTGCGCTCCTCCATTTCCAGAAACCGAATTCCAACATGGTTGGGGGCATTGGCGTCAAAGATGGAATTGGCGGATGAGGTGACGGCTTTGATGTAGATATTCTCGATATTGTCGAGGTCGCTGGGCCCGGAAAAAATGTCACCGTTGGCTTTTTCATGCGTTTTGGGTGACAGTGCCTCAAGATATTGGCGATTACTTTCGGCCGTCGAGTCGAACAGTTTTTCTTCTGAAACTCCGGCGACTGCCATCTCGATACGCCGCATGATCCGATCGATGTAGTCGATATCCGCACCCTCTGGAACGTCTAAGTTGACGTACATGGACTTGGGTTGAATGTCCGGGAAAAATTCCACGGGTTTTTCAATGCCCACCGCCAGCATCCATATTTGGAACAACAGAATCAATATGGCAAAGGCAAATCCTGTCACAATAAGTGGTCGACGCAGAGAAAAGGCAAGCACTGCGGTATAGGATTTGAGAATTTTACCTTTGATCTCGATGGGTTTTTCACCGGCTGACTCGATCTCTTCGGCACTTATTGCCATGGGTTGGGTGTCATTTTTTTTAATTTTCATGAAAAACGAGGCCAGTGCCGGATTGATCACCATGGCCACAAACAAACTGGAAGAAAGTGTGACGATGAGGGTCAGCGGCAGATAGCTCATAAATTCGCCCATGATTCCGGGCCAGAAAAGCATGGGTGAAAAGGCGCCCAATGTCGTCAGGGTGGAGCCGATCACCGGAAAGGCCACCTCGGACGTCGCCTTTTTGGCGGCTTCGATGCGCGGGACACCCTGTTCCATGTAACGGTAAATGTTTTCGATGATCACAATGGCATTGTCGACCAGCATTCCCAGGGCCAGGGTCAGGGAAAAAAGCACCACCATGTTCAGGGTAATTCCCAGAATATGAAGCACGATAAAGGATAGCAGCATGGAAAAGGGGATGGCAAGACTGACCAAAAATGCGTTTCGCAACCCCAGGGCAAAAAAGAGAACCACCACCACCAGAAGAAGACCGGAAAGGATATTGTTTTCAAGATCGGCCACCATGGATCTGATATCTTTCGCCTTGTCCATGACCTTGACAATTTCGGTATTGCTGGGCCAGGTTGGCTGTTGTTTTGCAAGCAGTTGGTCGATTTTATTGCTGATTTCAATGATGTTTTCACCGGAACGTTTTTTGACCGCAATGTTCACGGCAGATCGTCCGTCCAATCGGGACCTGCTGGTTTCTTCCTTGAAGCCATCCACCACCCTGGCCAGGTCTTTTAAGTAAATGGGCTGGCCCTTATGGGTGCCCATGACCAGACCATAGATTTCAGCAGGTGTACGAAATTCGCCGGGCACCCGCAGTTGAAAGCGTCCTTGGCCCAGACGGATGGCACCACCCGAAGTGTTCTGGTTTTCGCTGTACAGGATTTTCTGGAAGGAGGGAATAGACATCCCGTAATAGGCGAGTTTTTCAGGAAAAACTTCCACTCTGATTTCCCGTTCCAACCCGCCGGTGACGTCTGCTTCGAGCACGCCGGGAATGGCTTCGATGTCGTCTTTAAGATCGTCGGCGATCTTTTTTAGGGTGGCCAGCCCACAGGTACCGCTCATGGAGAAGACCACGATGGGCAGCTCGGAAAAATTCACTTCAAAGACCAAAGGATCATCCTCCAGGTCCGTGGGAAGTTCGCCTTTGGCTTCGTCCACTTTGTCTTTCACATCCTGCAGGGCTCTGTCGATATCGGTGCCGGTAACGAACTCGACATTGATTGAGGAAAGCCCCTCACTGCTGACGGATTGGATCTTTTTGACGCCGTCTAAGCCTTTGAGTTTTTTTTCGATTTCAATGGTGACGGTGGTCTCCATGTCCGCGGGTGATACCCCCCGGTAAGACGTGGTAACAAAGACGTTGGGGATGGTGATATCCGGATCGGACTCTCTGGGCAGTACGTTGTAACAATAGACCCCGAAGACAATGATAATCACGGCGAGCACCATCACGGTGATGCTCTTGTTGACGGCGGTATCTGAAACAATCATAGGGCCGTTCCCTCTTTCCCGGAAACAACCCGAACGACGTTAACTCGTTGTCCTTCCTCTACGTTACGGTGGCCTTCGACAATGACCCTGTCGCCCGTTGCCAGTCCTTTTTTGATTTGTACCTTCCAATCTTCGAGGATTCCCAACGCCACAGGCCTCCTTTCGGCCAATCCGTCTTTCTCCACGTAGACAAACTGTTCCTGATTTCGGGTGATGACCGTGTAAAGCGGCACACTCATGCTGGCCTTTGCCACGTTTTTGACGATATCCGCCCTTACGAACATGCCGGGTAAAAGCATGCCGTCGGGATTGGCGATGGCCAGTTCCAGTTTGTATAGCCTTGCAATATTTTCAGGCGAGGCGGCAAGGACATGCTTTCGACCTTCAATTTTAAGGTTGTTCAGAGCCTGCACCGTAAGCTGAACGGTGTCGATGTTTCGCACGAAGGGCACATCCGACTCGGGGATACCGATCACCGCTTTGACCTTATCGATTTCAAGGATTCGGGCAATAGGATCGGCCACACTCAAAAGCAGGCCTTTTTTGGCGTCCAGCCGCCGGATCACTCCCGACATCGGTGCGGTGATGTTACAGCGTGAGAGGCTTAGTTCCGCTTTCTCCATCTCAGCCTTTGTGGTCTGCACCTGGGTTTCATTCTTCTCAAATTCAGATTTGGGAATCAGGCGCATTTCAAACAACTTCTCAAATCGCTTCAAATTTGCATGTGCCATTCGGTAAGAGGCTTTAGCGGCGTCGAGAGCGATCTGGTAATCGGTGGGATCGATGCGTGCGATGACCTGGCCCTGGGTCACTTTATCACCTTCTATCACCGAAACCTCTATGATCTCGCCGTTGATTTTGGCCAGAAGTTCAAGATCTGTCCACGGCTCAATGGCGCCCGGCAGATTGATCCGGTCGCGGATCGTGGTGGGCTGTACATCCAAGAGCACGACATTGGTGGGTGGGCGCTCGTTGGCCAGGGCCTTGGCCTGTGCCTCTGCCATCTTTGTTTTTTTGGCATTGATTACTGAAAAAAACGTGATGATGATAACGACGGTCATCATCAGAAATAGAAGCGGCAACGCCTTCCAGATCATTTTTACGATTCTGCCCCGCCGGGTTTGAGGTTCTATTTCTTTTGAGTGCATGGTGTTTTCCTCTTAGTTATTTTCAAATCTCGATGTTGCAAAATGTAAAAGACGTCAAGTTCATGCTATATTCTGTTCCCTGTTTTTCGGAGACAACCCCTCCATGGCCTGGGTCAGAAGTTTTTCCAGAGCCTGTTCTATCTCCTGTTCGCTTTGAAATCGGCGTTCATACCACGCGGACAGAACCATGATGTATAAGGCATAAAAATGGCCTGAAATAAAGAGAAGCTCCAAATCGTCACGCAGTTCATTGCGCGATATTGCCCGGGTAAGGATTTCACCTAAAGCGCTGAGATACCGTTCAGAGAGGTCATTTGATTTATCTATGGTCAGTTCTTTGGGAAAAACCATTTCCCTGGACAGAATGCGTCCGAAGTCGTAATTCTTTGTAACATACCGGAATTGTCCCATAAACAACGTCAAAAGTTGCTCCTTAAGCGGGGCCTCGGGATCTCTTTTTTTGGCGAGATCGGAAAAAGCAAAGTCAACCTGGTCCTCGCAAAAAGCCAAAAAGATTTCGTTTTTGGTATGAAAGTAACCATAGATGGTACTTTTTCCGACACCGGCCATTTTGGCCAGTTCATCAACGCTTGTATTTTTAAAGCCTTTTTCCGAAAAGAGCTTTATGGCGGCATTCATTATCGCCTGCCGTGTTTTTTTCTTTTTTGCTTCTCTAAGACCACTCATGATTTCTCCTCTTTAAAAAGTCGACCATGGTCGGAATTTTAATCATTGTCGGGAGGGTTGTCAACAAAAAAAGTCGACTATGGTCGACTTTTTGACGCCGTTCATAAATTCATGTATGAATAATACCTCATGCTTTGCGCATCCGACGCTTTTAGCTATCGTATAGTTCCTTTCATTTGTGTCTACATATAACCCACCTGTTTAAAAATATTCACAATATTTGTGTAATTTACTTCATAATTTAAACGCTATTTGTTTGTCTTGATCATCTTGGATTCACAAAGTAATTAAACAACTATTTGTAAATATTATATAAACTAAATTTCGAGCTTGTTTGTACGATTTTTGCACCTGAAATATGGAGCCATAGGCAATCAAACAAAATATATCGGGAGGCATGAAGAGAGCCAATAGATTTCCTTGGGTGGATATCAATTCACCTTTAAAAAGGAAATAGGGCACTTCGGCTTAATTGTCCGGAAGAATTTAAATGGTATTTGACTATGAAGTGGCTTGAAACCAATAAAAACTGCCCTTGTCGTAAAGGTGAAGGTTGCGTTAACGGCCTTAAATGCAGCAAGAAAAACTGCTTTCTACTTAAAAAAGTTGATAAGGCTGAAACAGGTAATACATATTTATACAGGTAGTGTGTCTTCAAATACCATGAAGCTATCTCAAAATAATCTTTTGGCCCAACCTCGGCGTTGGAGCCTCGTTTTAAGTCCTCGACATACTTGAGTATGTGTGTGTCGAAGATCCCGTCAACAGTCAGGGCGGGTTAAAACTCGGCTCCGCCTTTTTATTCCGCTGGTTTTCTGCGAGGGGATTTGAAGCTTTTTACTTTACCGTCAATCTTTATCACCCTCTCAATCATACCGTCGTTTTTTTACACAATATATTGTAGGTTTTTTTTCTTGACACACAAGATGCTTTATAATATGGTACGTTAAATTAAGATCTTTTTCACATATTAACCTTTAACCTGGTGGATATCATGATGAAAGAGGTCCTTAAATATCCATATAAAGCCTCCATGGGGATTTAACGTCCTTTTGGGGGCTTTTTTGATTGCGTAAGTGATATTTTATGAAAAAGGAGGGAATGATGAGGATTATTTCGATTGCCAACCAAAAAGGAGGATGTGGCAAGACAACTTCCGCTATTAACCTGTCTGCATGCTTGGCACATAAGAGACGAAAGGTACTTCTCATCGATATGGACCCACAGGGACATTCTGCGATAGGTTTAAATATTCATACCGGCGAGTTGAAAAAAACAGTTTGCGACGTGCTTTACGATTCGAATGACGCTAAAACAGTCCTGAATGACGTGACGATTGAGGTTGGTAATAACTTCGATATCGCTCCATCAAATATTTCCTTAAGCGCTTTAGAGCAACATCTTTCCAAGGTGCAAGGCAGGGAGTCCAAACTAAAGGAAGCAATTGACGGTTTGTATCAAATTTATGATTACATCATCATTGACTGCCCGCCGAGCCTCGGACTGCTGACGTTTAATTCTCTCATTGCTTCGACGGAGGTGATCGTTCCTATTGAGATGAGCTTGTTTTCACTGCATGGAATTAGCAAACTGTTAAAGATAATAGATCTGGTTCGGGAAAAAACAGGGCATGAAGTTCGGATAAAAGTTATTGCGACGATGTATGATAAGCGGACAAGAATCTCAAAAGAAGTTTTGCAGGACATACAAAAACATTTTCAGGATTCTATGTTTATAACAGTTATAAATACAAATGTTACGTTGAAGGAAGCCGTGAGCTTTGGCAAATCCATAGTAGATTATGATCAAAAAGCCAACGGATTCAGAGACTATATGGCCCTTGCAAAAGAAGTGATCGCAGAGGAAAAAATTCTTGGCGCACGGCCCGTTAAGCAAAAAAAACCTTTTCCACCAGCGACTATGGTAGAAAAGCAATTTATCTACGATGCTCCTGGAGCAAGTTGTGTCAAAATAGCCGGAACCTTCAACAATTGGAACACGTCCGAAGAGTCTCTCATGGAACGCAAAAAAGATGGGACATGGTCAAAAAGTGTCTATCTTGCACCGGGCACATACCAATACAGGTTTCTTATTGATGATGAATGGGTTGCAGATCAAAACAATTCCAACCAGGTCAAAAATCCATTTGGAGATAAAAACTCCGTAATCAAGATTTAGGGGAAAAATGGCAAAAAAAAGCCTTGGTCGGGGACTTGATGACATTTCAGACGTATTTTTATCAACCCGGAAAGATAAAAAAATGAGAAATGGATTCTCTTCAAAAAAGATAAGAGATGCAACTTGCGAGTTTTGTGCTCACATCATTAATGATGCCAATAACGCGTCAAAATGTAAAATTTTCACTCTTAACAATGAAAAATACGGTGTTCGTTATATGAACACGATATCGTTGACGAGTGGAAGCTATTGCGAATATTTTGAACCGGTTTTTCAAGAAAAGGCAGACAACAGTTTTGTGGCCGAGGAGACATCGTCAGGTCATACTAAAATCAATTGTGATATTGAAGAAAATGTAATTGTCCGCAGAAATATCACATATTCGAATACGCCAGAAGCTCAAAAAAATATTCTAAAATCCCTTTCTAAACATCTCAAAGAGAACTACAGCGTAAAGAGCATTGAACTGGGAAAAACGGATAAAATCTCCCAGCCGGGAATGAAAAAAATCACAGAAGAGAGCGTCACCATTTTCATTAATGGAGAAGCTAAGTGCCCATGAATTCCGCAAAGGGAATTTTTTTAAAAGGAGCTTCTTAAACGTTATCACTCAAAAAGGCCCAATATCTATAACGAAAACAATTAAAAATGGAGAAGTAGATAATGGAAACCACAATTGAAATTGATGAAAAGTACCATGAGAAAATGCCTTTAGAAAAAAAGACTGAGTTTTTGTTTGAGTATAAAAATAAATCATATACCGATAATTTGGATGATAAGTACCATACATTAAAGCGAAATCTAGGCTTCGCATGGTTTGACAGGATGTTGGAAGATTGCCGAAATGAAAACTGCCCGGGCTATTTTTCTGATGATATTTTTTATGCTTTAACGGATATATCGCTCGAAGGGTACGTTTTGGAAAAGGCGTATCTTTTTTCGGGTGATGAGGTTGGAATTAACGACAAAGAAAGATATTTTAAAGCACTTGGAAAAATTAATAATGTAATGGCCTGCAAAAAGGAAACAAAACTTAACATTAATTTGTTCAACCAAGATTCGAGGCAAGTTTACTACAAGACAGAAAAAACATCGAAATTCTATCAGTCTGCCAGACTTCGAAAAGCCTATTGGAGTTATTTAAAGAATGGTCCAAACAACGATCAAGTTGAAGACTATTTTTCAACATGTGAATTTATAGACAAGATCCATCGGATTTATAACAAAAAAAGATGTTCCTCAGAAGACTTTGAAACGTATAAAGAAATGTTGTCTGAAAATCATCATATTGCAAATCCTTTAGATTTGTACCGGTTATGTGCTGTTAGGAAAAAGCAAGCATGAATTTGTGTGGAAGAAAGTCCGGTGTTTTGTTGATACGGTGTTATTAACCCCCTTGTTGAAATTAATGGTGCTCGATCCTATTTTTCGATTTCAAAACGCTTCAAGGTTTCATCATATACAGGAAACCCAACAACAGGCTGCAATTCGGTAAAACCGATCATTCTCTCAGGCATTTTCCCTTCCCGTATATCATGCAAGGCTTCACGTATGGCATGTACTGCCGAAGACAAAACCGTCAAGGGATATCCAGCAATTTTGTATCCCATCTCATTTTTGTGATTCCAGATCAATCCACATATCGGCCTCGTTGCCGCAATGGGTGCATACGGCATGCCCTTTGGTTTTGCTTTTTTCTGCGGGAGCCGTGGATGGTTCCACATGTTCTTTCGTGTGTTCCTCCAAGGTACAGGTGATCATCATTTCAGCTTCATTGCCACAGTTTTCACATTTACAGACCTGCTTGAATTTTTTTTCAGCCATTTTATCCTCCTCATATTTTAGACCTAAACTGAGCGTCTCAAACTTGGAAATCGCTCAATTTAGTTTAGAATAAGAGGGGCCTGTAATGAAGACCCCTCTGTAAGAAAACAATTCTTAGCTGTTGCTTAAACAATGGGCGGCGTTCCAGATTGTATTGAAATGGCGCCCCCATATGTTGCCAATAGCTTCCGTGACCATTCAGAACATCCGTCATTCGCGGCCGGTTATCGCTTCCTGATCATCCGATTTGCAGTTCATAATACGCTTCAGAAGCCCTCGAAGACGTTTATGCTACGATCAGGCGAGGTCGAAGCGGTCAAGGTCCATTACCTTGTTCCACACCGCTACAAAATCGTGCAGGAATTTCTCCTGGGAGTCCTCACATCCGTAGACTTCCGCCAATGCCCGGAGTTGGGAGTTCGAACCGAAGATGAGGTCGACACGGGTGCCGGTCCACTTGAGTTCGCCCGTTGCGCGATCACGACCCTCGAACACGTCTTCGTCTTCCGAGGTTGCCTTCCACGTCGTGCTCATGTCGAGCAGATTCACGAAGAAGTCATTGGTGAGCGTCTCTGGCCGCTTGGTGAAGACGCCGTGCTGGGACTGTCCGAAGTTGGCATTCAAGACGCGCATACCGCCAACGAGAACCGTCATCTCCGGAGCGGTCAGCGTCAGCAGTTGCGCCCGATCAACCAGCAGTTCCTCTGCCGAAACGCTGTATTTGGTCTTGAGATAGTTACGGAACCCGTCTGCAACCGGTTTGAGTACGGCGAATGACACCTCGTCGGTTTGCTCCTGCGACGCATCCGTGCGTCCCGGCGTGAAGGGAACGGTCACATCGTGACCGGCATTCTTCGCAGCTTGCTCGACACCTGCGCATCCACCCAGAACAATCAAGTCGGCGAGCGAAACCATCTTCCCGCCTGACTGCGCGCTGTTGAACTCCTTTTGGATTCTTTCAAGGGTCTGCAGCACCGTCTTCAATTGGGCCGGCTGGTTGACTTGCCAATCCTTCTGCGGTGCAAGACAGATGCGCGCCCCGTTCGCACCGCCGCGCTTGTCGGAGCCACGGAACGTGGATGCCGACGCCCAGGCGGTCGAGACCAGTTCCGGGATCGACAGGCCCGAGGCGAGGATCTTGCCCTTGAGATCTGCGATGTCCTGTGCGTCGATCAGCTCATGATCGACTGCGGGCATCGGATCTTGCCAGATCAGTTCCTCTGCCGGGACCTCTGCGCCGAGATAGCGCGAGCGGGGGCCCATGTCGCGGTGGGTCAGCTTGAACCACGCTCTGGCGAAGGCGTCCGCGAATTCCTCGGGGTTCTTCAGGTAGCGCCGCGCGATCGGCTCGTAGATCGGGTCGAACTTCAGCGAGAGGTCCGCCGTGGTCATCATCGGCCGATGCTTCTTCGACGGATCGTGGGCGTCAACGATCATGTCCCTTTCGTCTACGTCTTTGGCCAGCCATTGGTGTGCACCGGCCGGGCTCTTGACCAGTTCCCACTCGTATTTGAACAGCACCCTAAGATAGCCCGAGTCCCATTTGGTCGGGTTCGGTTTCCAGGCGCCCTCGATGCCGCTGCTGATCGTATCACCGCCTTTGCCGCTGCCGAAGCTGCTCTTCCAGCCGAGACCCTGCTCTTCGATGCCGGCGCCCTCGGGCTCGGGACCCACATGTGCTGCATCGCTCGCGCCATGACACTTGCCGAAGGTGTGCCCGCCGGCGACGAGTGCGACGGTCTCTTCGTCGTTCATGGCCATGCGCGCGAAGGTCTCTCGAACGTCACGGCCGGAGGCGACCGGATCCGGGTTGCCGTTCGGGCCTTCCGGGTTCACGTAGATCAGGCCCATCTGCACGGCGGCGAGGGGATTTTCGAGGTCCCGATCACCGGAATAACGCTGGTCACCAAGCCACTCGGTCTCGGTACCCCAGTAAATGTCCTCTTCCGGCTCCCAGACGTCCTCGCGCCCGCCGGCGAAGCCGAACGTCTCGAATCCCATCGATTCCAACGCGCAGTTGCCGGCGAGAATCATCAGGTCGGCCCAGGAGATTTTCTTGCCATACTTTTGCTTGATCGGCCAGAGCAGCCGGCGTGCTTTGTCGAGGTTCACGTTGTCCGGCCAGCTGTTGATGGGCGCAAAGCGCTGGTTGCCGGACCCACCGCCACCGCGGCCGTCGCCCATGCGGTAGGTACCGGCGCTGTGCCATGCCATCCGGATAAAGAGCCCCCCGTAGTGACCGTAATCGGCCGGCCACCAGTCCTGCGAGTCGGTCATCAGCGCATAGAGGTCCTTCTTCAGGGTCTTGAGGTCGAGTTTCTTGAACTCTTCAGCGTAGTTGAACGCCTCGCCCATGGGATTGGATTTGGAAGAATGCTGGTGCAGAATGTTAAGATTCAACTGATTCGGCCACCAGTCCCGGATCGACGTGCCACCGCCGGCAGTGGGTTTGTTAGCTCCGCCCGTTACCGGGCACTTGCTATTTTCATTCATAATGTTTCCTCCTTTCGTTGTCTGAACTTATGCACCGTGCTGCTATGAATATCGTGTTTCGGTGCCCATGTATCTATTAACTTTAGCGGATTTATCGATTGATTTTAGTGAAAATGGGGACTTGAAGGATCGTTGGAAGAACGTCGCACCATTTTTTTAAGCGCAAAATTTGGGGCCGGCTGTCATTACATTCTGATTATCAGCGACAGGGGCACCAACATTATTGGTCAGTTTTATCTTTTCAGACATGTTGACCGCTTCATTCATTTAATTATAGAAATAAAACACTATATGATAACGACTATCAATTAATGGCAAAAAAATTTATTAAGTCAAGAAAAATATTCCTTAAAAACAAAAAAGCCCGGTTCATAGCGAACCGGGCTTTTAAATTTGCGTTTTATACGTTTATATTATTCTGCCGAGGTGCTTTCCAGAAATAGATGGGTAAATTTATCGTTGTCTTGGGGGGTGATTTCCTCGGGAAGTCGTTCCATGGCCATATCCATGGCTCTATCAATCAATTCAGCCCTGAACTCGTTCTTGGCTTGCAGGAAATAAGTGTTGATTCTACGTTTTCCATCTTCGAGCATCAGCTTGCTCTGGTTTTGAGCGGATTCTATAATCTCTGTTTTTTTCTTTTCGCCCTGTCGAATAATTCGGTCTTTGAGTTCTGAAAAACGGACGTCACTTTCATCGACTGTTTTGAGCGTCTCCTTTATTTTTGCCTTTGCATCTTCCTTTTCATTCTCAAGCCGATCGATTTCTTGTGCCAGCTTGTCTTTTTGGCCCCGAAGAAAATTCATTATCGGCGTTTTTCCGTATTTAACGATCAGAAAGACAATAATTCCAAAATTGATCCACCTCAAAATAAGGTCATACATTGGCCGCCAGCCACTCGATTTTTCGGCTGCAAGGGCATCATGACCCAAAAAATGAAGACTCAAAACGATTGCGATGAGATAAAAGAATTTACCGCCTATTTTATTCGTATATTTCATTGAGTCAGTCTCCGATCCAGCAACTTTTCCATGATGTTCATCGCCAGAGTTTCGGATTCCTCCTGGATATGTTTTCTGGCTTCAGAAAGCTGAATATTAACTTCCGTTTCGGCCTTTTCTTTTATCGCTTCAATCTCTTTTCTTGTAGAAGCAAAGATTTCAGCACTTTTCTCGCTTCCCGATTCTTCAAGCTCACGCTTCAATTCAAATGCTTGAGCCCTTACTTCCGATTCTTGCTTTTTAAGTTTTTTCGTAAGGTCTTCGAGTTCTTGAATCGTATCAACGGTATCCACTTTTACCTGATCCATGTAATTTACCCTTTCACTCATAACATTTTGCAAAGGGCGAAACATGATGCGGTTGATAATAAACAAGAAGATCAGAAAAGAGAGAAGCTGCACGAATAGCGTCTCATTAATCGTAATTAGAGCGATGTTGCTGATAATATGCATAAGCTGTTTTTTTTAAATAGACAGTTTAGAAATCACACAACGAATAATAGTAACAATGCAATAACCAGTGAGTAGATTCCTGTAGATTCGGAAACCGCCTGGCCGACCAGCATCGTTCGGGTTAAAAGTCCCGCTTCTTTGGGATTTTTACCGATGGCTTCACATGCTTTTGCTGCAGCCATTCCTTCGCCGACACCGGGCCCGATGGCACCAACACCCATTGAAATTCCTGCACCGAGAAAAGCAGCTGCTTTTACAATATCTGCACCTTCAATTGCCATTTTGTCCCTCCTAAATGGTGTTATTGTTTTTTTATATTTATATGTATTATCGTTACACTACAAAAATCAGTACCAGGGCGATCACCAATGAATAAATTCCTGTAGATTCGGCGACCGCCTGGCCGACCAGCATTAACCTGGTCAGATCTGCGATATGTTTTTGATTACGACCAATCCATGCCACTGCACTGCGGCCGGCAAAACCTTCCCCGATTGCCGGACCGATGGCGCCAATTCCCATACATATACCGGCTGAAAGCAATGCCATAGGCGGTGCAAGTAAATCAGTTGACGGGAAAGCTTTGAACATGAGGATAAAACTGACCAAAAGCGCGTAGATGGCCGTTGTTTGTGTAACCGCCTGTCCCAGCAGCATGACATTCGTTACCGGCGTAGCGGTTTCAGGCTGCCTGGAAACGCCGTCACAACTGGCTTCTGCCACAAGACCGCCCCCCAGTCCGGACCCGATGGCGCCAAACCCTGATGAAATTCCAGCACCCAAAATAGCCGCCCAGGTGGGTGAGAACGGACGCACGGAAAAGTCGGTAAACAATAGAATAAATGCCACCACCAGTGAAAAGATGGCCGGCGTCTGGCACACTGCGGAACCGATGAGCATGTTAGTCGTTAACCGTCCACTCACTTCAGGTTGCCGTGCCATTCCCCTACAGGCGGCTCCGGCTGGAAATCCGGAACCCACGCCGGATCCGATGGCCCCGAGTCCCATGCACAGTCCTGCCGCTATCAACACGAAAGGCGTCATGGTGTTCTGAGGAAAGTTTGTGAACAAAAGCATCATGGCGATGACCAGCGCAAAAATTGAAGCAGACTCTGCAATGGCCTGCCCAACCAGCATGGATTTGAAGATATCACCGGATAATTTGGGATTTCGGCCGATGGCTTCATTGGCACTTGCGGCGGTTAATCCTTCGCCAATCGCCGCTCCTATGGCACCGAAACCCATCGCCATTCCGCCGCCACTAAAAGCTGCTACCTTAATCCAAGTTTGAATGTCTAATGCCATAAATTAATTTACCTGAACTGCAATATATACCACTGTGAGCATGGTAAAGACAAACGCCTGTATCGTTCCAACGAACATGCCGAAGAATGCATTCAGAAAAGGTGGTGTAATAATACTGAAAGTCAGATAGGAAACCACCAGAATAATAATCGCACCACCCATGATGTTTCCAAAAAGACGAAAAGAAATGGAAATAACCTTTGCAAGTTCCCCGATGATGTTCAACGGCGCCATAATAAACATCGGTTCGCAGTAATCTTTAAGATAAGTTTTTATTCCTTTTGCTTTGATTCCTGCATAATGAGCAATAAGGAATCCCATAAGCCCGAGACTTAGAGGTGTATTGAGATCCTTTGTCGGTTCTTCGAGGTGGGGAATGATTCCAAGCCAGTTGGAAAGCACCAAAAACATGAACAATGCACATATCATTGGAGCGTATTTCTTTGAAAGCTCCTTTCCCAGTGCGTCTTCGGTAAGCTCGAAAAGATGTTTGACAAAAAGTTCTCCAACGACCTGCAATGGCCCGGGGAGTCGACTCTTTGCTTTGGTTGCAAAAAAACCAAAGCAAATAAGTGCGATAATGACGATCCAGGTCATCACGATGACTTCAAGGTTTAAGGTTATATTGTGGCCAAAAAACGGAATGATAAGCTGATGGATTAAACCGAGATCTTCCATAATATTTCTAAGCCTGTTTTTTTCGAGTAGCGGTTATGAGACTTATGAAATGATCCGCCAGAATGAAAAGTTGAATCATAAAAATTCCGACAATTACAGAAATAAAGTTATATTGCTCAAATTTAACGGCAATGAACAACGGCACGGCAAGAAGGATATACCTGAAGAATATGGAACCAAGGGATAACAAGAAGGTTTTATTCTTGGCTTTGCCGATTCGAAGGGGAAGGGTTTCTCCCATTATTATAAAATTGATAATACTGAAAATCGTTCCTAGAATCAGCCCTTTGCCGACAGGTTTTTGGCCGGCGAGAATAAAAAAGAGTCCTATAAAAATCGCGATTGTAATCGCTCCGGTACAATATTTTTTTTGGGTTTCCCTAATCGATTCCATGATTGGAATGGTTATCTTCTTCTTTGGTTTCAGTAATTTCAAGGATCTGACGATAAACGACAACCCCACCGCCAATAACGCCTAAAACTGTAAAAAGGGCGACAAATATACCTCTGGTTCCAAAAAACCTATCAAGATACCTGCCGATAAAAAAACAAAAAAAAATACAACCGACCATGGTCAGACCGAGTTGCGTAATTATGGAAAGATTTTCAATCCACGGCCGGTTTTTTTTATAGTTGAAAGACATTTTGTGTAGCGCGTCCTGTCTCATTATAACTGCTTGATTTGCCAAAATATATCTAAATGGACAGGTTGTGCTGATTTAAAACCGTTAGTCAGATAGCAGAAAATAATCCAAACTGTCAAGCAGTATGTGCTTTTTTTTTGCGGTGCTGTCTATTCTCAAATAAAGAAATGTATTATTGCATAAACTTAATTTGTACTATATTCTAATAAATTTAGCGAGGCCTGTTGAATGACAATATCGAACACCGAAAAATTAAGACGCTTTTATGATCAGTTCTCACACGATGATCATGTTCTCATTTTGATTAATGCCGATCCGGATTCAATTGCCAGCGCCATGGCGGTTAAAAGGTTGCTCTGGCGCAGAGTGTCGAACGTCACCATTTCCAATATCAATATTATTAAACGTCCGGACAACATTACCATGATCCGGCTATTGGGCGTCAACCTCGTTCCTGTTAAAGACATCGTTAAAGAGCGTTTCACCCGAGTTGTGTTGGTGGATTCCCAGCCGGAACATCATGAGGTGTTTTCTCATTTTTCGATAGATGTCATTATCGACCATCACCCTGAAACGGTCGTTCATGCGTCATTTCTGGACATCCGCTCCAAATACGGCGCCACAGCCAGCATCATGACCGAATATTTAAGGGCCGCAAAAATCAAGCCTTCGACCAAGCTTGCCGCCGGTCTGTTTTATGCCATCAAGACAGATACGGACAACTTTGTCCGCCAAACCTTAATCGAAGACGTCAGGGCCTTTCAATTCCTTTACCTTCATGCCAACCTTAACATTGTCAATAAAATTGAGCGGTCGGAACTCAGACTCGATTTTTTGAAATTTTTTGAACTTGCTCTTTCCAATAAGCGGATTCGTAAAGGACGTGCATATTCTTATATCGGTCCTGTTGTAAACCCTGATGTCTGCGTGTTACTCGCAGATTTTTTTATGAAAATAAGTTCTGTTGACTGGAGCATCGTAGCAGGTTTATTTGACAAAAAACTGGTCCTTATTTTCAGAAACGACGGGCTTCGTAAAGATGCAGGAAAAGTTGCCAAAAAGAGTTTCGGTGGTCTCGGTTCCGCCGGGGGGCATAAGAGTGCCGCACGTGCTGAAATTCCACTTGAAGCGCTGAAGGTCGAGGTCAATTATGAAAATGATAAAAAGCTTTTAAGATGGATCATCAATCGGGTTGAAAAAAGAGCAGGAAAGAAATGATCTCGAATCATAACAAACTGTCTGTGACCATCCTCGGCTCCGGCACATGTGTTCCTTCACTCAAAAGAAGTTCGTGTTCCGTGCTCATGAGAACGGATGACAACATCCTGCTTTTTGATTCCGGAGCCGGCACCATGCGCAGGCTATTAGAAGCCGGCGTTGAAATTTTCGAGGTTTCCTTTATTTTTTACAGTCATTTTCATCCGGATCATACCGGTGAATTGGTTCCGTTTTTGTTTTCCAATAAATATCCTGACGGGAGCCGCCGTAAAAAGCCGCTGACGTTGTTGGCTGGAAACGGATTATTAAAGTTTTATGAAAACTTGAAACTTGTTTATGGCCATTGGATCGAACTCGATTCCGATCTTTTAAAAATCATTGAACTTGACAATACCAATCATGACATGCGTCAGTTTGATGATTTTAAGGTGGAATCGATTCCTGTGGAACACAACCCGGAGAGCATTGCATACCGAATCACCGGTCCGGACGGACAATCTGTCGTCTATTCCGGTGATACGGATTTTTCAGATAATCTGGTGATGCTTTCCAAAGATGCAGATCTTTTAATCTGTGAGTCTGCGCTTCCCGATGAATTGAAGGTAAAAGGGCATCTTACGCCTTCTCTGGCCGGTGAAATTGCGAAAAGAGCAAATGTCCGCAAACTGGTTCTAACGCATTTTTATCCTGAATGCGATCAGGTGGATGTGGAAAAAGAGTGCCGCAAAACGTATTCCGGCCCATTGGTGCTGGCTGAGGATTTGATGGAAATAGAATTTTGACAATTGATCGCCTCAGGCTCCTTCTTGTTGGGCGAAGCTGAAAGCGAAGGTCAATAACATCAATAAATATAGATTTCTGAGACATGAGATATTATCCGGTATATCTTGATATCAAAGATAGAGACTGCCTGGTGATCGGCGGCGGATCTGTGGGTACCCGAAAGATTTTGACATTGCTATCGTGTGGTGCAAATGTAACGGTTGTCAGCACAGCTGCCACCGAAAAGTTGCACCAACTTTCAAATAATGGCGTGATAAAACTTAAAGAAAGGCCTTTTCAAACCACTGATCTTGATGATCGATTTCTGGTTATCGGTGCAACCAATAACCAGGAATTGAATTTTAACATACATGCTGAGGCTGAACGCCGTGGCTTATTGTGCAATATCGCAGATCGTCCTAAAGTATGTAATTTCATCCTTCCGTCTATTGTAAACCGGGGAGATTTGATTATTGCCATATCGACGTCAGGGAAAAGCCCTGCGTTTGCCAAAAAACTGCGAAAACATCTCGAAAAGGAATTTGGAGACGAATATGCCGAACTTTTGAAGCTGATGGGCGCGATCCGCAAAAAACTTTTAAGCCAAGACCACGAGCCCGAGGCGCATAAGCATCTTTTTGAACAGTTGATCGAAAGGAACCTCGTTCAAATGCTTAAAGAGGGCGACACGGAAAGTATCAATTCATTGCTTCTTGAAGTTTTGGGTGAAGGGTATGAATTCGAATCATTAACCAGTGTCCATCCATAAATGGCCCTTTTTGTTCTGCTCGGCGTTCTCCGCGGGTTTCCGGCTGCGGCGTACAGACGTACGCCTTCCTGTCCCGTGAGCGGGGACCGAAAACCCTTGTGCGGCCTTGATCAGAACAAAAATTGCTCATTTCTGAATTGGACACTCATTGTGTTCATTTTGAACTCATGGATGGATACTAACTATTGGTTATTTAATAGATTCGCAAAGGGTATATTAAGTGGAACCTATATTTCTTGTTGTCATTATATTTTACATGTTGAGCACCATCGGATATCTTATTTATCTTTTTCTTCAGAAAGATTACCTTCAGAAAACCGGTTTTTACCTCCTGGCAGCCGGATTTTTATGCCATACGGTGGAAATGGGTTATCGATTTGTTCAGTCAGGACACTTTCCTGTCAGCAACCTTCATGAAACACTTTCATTGGCAGGCTGGACCCTCGCCGGTGTTTTTCTGCTATTTCAAGACAGATATCGTCTCAAGATTCTGGGAATTTATGCCGCTCCCCTAATTACGATCGTGATGGTCATTGCAGCCCGTTTGCCGAACTTACCGAGCAAGACCCATACGATCTTAAACAGCTTTTGGCTTATTGTGCACGTGGTTGCGATTTTTATCGGTGAAGCGTCATTGGCGCTGGCCTGCGGCGCCGGGCTCTTGTATCTTTTACAGGAGAATGCCATTAAATCCAAACAACGCGGTTTCTTTTTCAAACGACTTCCATCTTTGGAACTGCTCGACAATACGGGTTATGCATGTATCGTCACCGGTTTTGCCATGCTGACGTTTGGGCTGATCACCGGGTTGATATATGCTAAATCGGTCTGGGGAAGATTCTGGAGCTGGGACCCCAAAGAAGTATGGTCCGGCATTACCTGGATCTTGTATGCCGTCCTTCTTCACCAGCGTCTGACGGTTGGATGGCGGGGACGCCGAGCGGCAATTATGGCCATCATCGGTTTTGCTGTCATCTTATTTACGTTTTTAGGGGTTAACTTTTTCTTAAAGGGTCATCACGGAGAATTTACCCGAATGTAAATGGGGAGCGAAGCGACTCCATAACTTTAGTCACTTTAGCTCACTTCAAACTTTAGTCACTTTTACGGTTTATTCGGGTTGGACATTTTAAACTTAAATAATGCAATCATATTTATAAATTTACGAATCAAGAAATATGTTAGACATCGTATTACTGGGATTGAATCATAAAACAGCGCCGGTGGCGCTGAGAGAATGCCTTGCCATCTCAAAGGATGAGACATCCGTTGCCCTCAAAGCGTTTAAGGAACTTCTGTCTATCCGTGAAGTGATGCTTTTTTCCACCTGTAATCGTGTGGAAGTTCTCATGATTGTTCAGGACAAAACGAACGCGGTGGATGCCGTTAAAGATTTTCTTTCTGAATTAAAACATCTTCCGGTTTCCGAATTTGAAAAATCCCTCTATATTCATGAAGGTGATGATGCCGTCCGGCATGTATTCAGGGTTGCCGCCAGTCTTGATTCCATGGTGGTGGGAGAGCCACAGATCCTGGGACAGATAAAAGAAGCCTATCAAATGGCCACAACAACGAAGACTTCCGGTGTTCTTTTGAACAAATTACTCCATCGTACTTTTTTCGTGGCCAAACGGATTCGGACGGAAACCGGGATCGGAGATCATGCAGTGTCCATCAGTTATGCGGCCATTGAACTGGGTCGAAAAATTTTCGGAACCTTTGAAGGAAAAAAAGTGCTGCTTATCGGTGCCGGTGAAATGGCGGAGCTGGCGGTGGAACACCTGATCCGAAACAGGGCAGAGGATATCCTGGTTGCCAATAGAACGTTTGAGAGCGGTGTTGACCTGGCCAAGAAATTTAGAGGACAGGCGATCCGGTTCGATGAAATCGAGGACGCTTTACAACAGGTAGATATCATCATCAGCTCGACCGGTTCTCCCGATTACGTGGTGACTCGAGATCATGTCAAAGGAATCGTACGCCGGCGTCGCAATCGCCCCCTTTTCTTTATCGACATTGCTGTCCCTCGTGATATCGATCCGGAAATCAACCGGCTTGCCAATTCATATGTTTATGATATTGATGATCTCAAGGGAATTGTTGATGAAAATGTCAAGGATCGCAACAAGGAAGCGATAAAAGGAGAAAGAATCGTTGATGAGGCCGTGATCAGCTTCCGGCACTGGTGCGAAAGCCTGGAGGTAGTACCGACAATTGTTGAATTGAGAAAAAAGATTGAGGAAATAGCAAAAGGAGAATTAAAAAAAACGCTTCATACAGCAAAGCATCTCTCGGCTGACGACATCATGGCCATCAACAGAATGACGGATGCAATGGTCAATAAAATACTTCATGATCCTACGATGCTGCTAAAAGGCAACGGACACCACCAGGACAAATCCGTTTATCTCGACGTTACCCGAAAGCTGTTTAAGCTTGATGAATAGTGTCCTGAAATATGCACAAGCCGGAGGCTTTCATATGCTGCGTTATTAAGGGCTCGCAATAGCTAACTATGGCTTCGCCCTGAAGTGCCTTGCATATAAAAGCCTCCAACTCGTGCAAATTCCAGGAGTATCGATATCTTGTTTCGAACAACAGATCTACGCGGCATATCTAAAAGATTATATGCTACATAAAACCAAACATATTGACATCTCCGAAATACGTCATCTTTACCCGTTTAAATCCAATTACATAAAAATAAACGGTCTGAATTATCACTTCCTTGACCAAGGTTCGGGGGACCCGGTGATCATGCTTCACGGAAATCCTACCTGGTCGTTTTATTTTCGTAACCTGGTTAAAGGCTTGTCATCACAATTTCGCACCATTGTGCCGGATCACATCGGGTGCGGCCTGTCGGACAAACCGGGTGTCGATCAATATGACTATCGCCTGAAGAGCCGTGTCGACGACCTGGAGAATCTTCTCGACACCTTAGGGATAAACCAAAAGATAACACTGATACTCCACGACTGGGGGGGGATGATCGGTATGGCGTACGCTTTGAGACATCCGGAAAGGATTCGCCGATTTGTCATCATGAATACCGCGGCCTTTCTTTTGCCGGAGGGTAAGGCACTCCCTGTAAGACTTCGGCTGATACGAAATATCAAGCCGTTTGCTTCATTGGCGGTACTCGGCTTTAATATTTTTGCCTATGGTGCGCTTTTCATGGCTTCTTACAAAGGCCTTGAAAAAGATGTAAAATCGGGCCTCATTGCTCCGTACAATAGCTGGAACAACAGGATAGCAACATTAAAGTTTGTTCAGGATATTCCTGTCAAAAAAAAGGATCCGAGTTACCGTCTTGCAAAATATGTGGATGACAACCTGCATCGATTGAATCACATTCCCATGCTCATTTTATGGGGTGAACACGATTTCGTGTTTGATATGGATTATCTTTTGGAATGGCAGTGCCGTTTCCCTGATGCAAAAGTAAAGACATTCAAAGGTGCGGGCCATTATGTTCTTGAAGATGCAGCAGACAGAATTATTCCGATGGTTAAGAATTTTATGAAATATCATAGTTGATTCTTCTTCCTACCGGTAATTTTCCGGCAGTTATCTATCCTCACATGGTTTTTCACATAACGGAATTTCAGGAGAGGTCTTCGGCCAGTTTTACGAAGATGTTGGCGTTACTGAGAATACCGATCAATTTGGTTCCATCGACCACGGGCAATCTTCTTACACCCACCATTCGCATCATCTGATGACAGTTTGAAATGGACAAGCCGGTATTAACAGTAATCGCAGGCTTGGTCATCACATCATCGACCAAAAGTGATGTCCCTCCGACTGGATTAATGACAATCGCTTCAACGACATCCTTGCGAGTAATAATGCCGAATGCATCCCCATCGCTTTCAGGTTCAATGATAAGACTCGAAACGCTGAAATCGCGCATTATTTTAATGGCCGTCAACAGCGTTACATCTTTATGGACTGTTTTGACGTCAGTCTTCATAAGATCTTTGACTCTGATTTTATCTGCATCCATATCTCTTTGCCCTCCATATAAAACACCATATACCTTAAATCTGAATAGTTAGGTTGCAAGTTCCACAGCCTGTCGTTCTTCATTCAAAACAAACAGAGCTTTACCTCTGATATCTTCTTTGACATGATAGACGCACCCGTTTATGATTATGGTCGTCCCTAAATATACGGCCTTGTTAACCTTCACTTCCACAGGTTCGGTCTCTGTTTCAGAGATTTCTTGTGCCAGTTTTTGCCTGTATTTGACCATCATGGTTTCTTTACGCACGACTTCACGCCTAAATTTAACCAGTTTATCAAGTCTACGGATTATTTCTCCAGGAAGCGTTTTGCTTTTATATTTTTTAACGAATCGGGCTAAAACCTTGTCCGTCTTAGCCCTTTTTCGCTTAAAACTTTCAAGCTGTTTTTTAGCATCAGCCAAAAGCTTCCGAGTCTTTGAATCCGTTCCGACACTCACATATGTTTTTATTCCGGCATCGGATCCAATTTCGTTAGCTTCCACACCCTTGGCAGCCTCAACTGAACCGCCTCTTATACGACCTTTTCCTTTAGTTACCATTATAATGCCATTGGCTGATACAGTGCTGCGCAATATGTCATCACGGACAAATATGTCGCCATCGGCATGGACTCGGGCACCTTCAAGAAAACGGGCCGTGATATTTCCGCCGGCCTGGACTCTTCCTTCAGCCGAACCGATGACTCCGCCGTCTATGTAAATGTCGACACCGGCTTCAACAATAGCGTCTTCAACACCGCCTCCGATTTTTATTTCATCGCTGGCGCGTACTTCGAATCCCGAATGAATCCAACCTTTGATATCCAGCGACCCTTCCATTGACAGGTTGCCAATTGAATAATCCACATTACCGGGGACTTCGTACTGTTTGGAAATCCATATTTTGTTTTCCGGCGAAAGAAAAATTATGCCATCGATTTCGGATGTAAAACTAAGCCCATCTTCTGAAACTTTAACGTTGCCTGCCGTCTTGAGGTCTTTTTCACTTCCGGGTTTGGTAGGAAGAATATTGCCAAATACGTCCACCCCTTCTATTCCGGGTGTCGGCGGAATCTTGACTGCCAGCAGCATTCCCGCCTTGGCGCTTTGTATTGATTTGCGTTCTTTATAATTAATGTTTCCGGAGTGCTCATCAATAGTTCCCGCAATCATCTCCGGTTGAAATTTAAGTTCGATTTGCGCGTCCTCTCCTCGCTGGGCTGCTTTCCCCTCTGCAATTACTACATCATGAACCGGCATGTTTTTTGAGGCAGCCTCGTTCAGCGCCTGTTCAATGGCGCTGCCATCGATACCCTGGACTATTCCGCGGCCGGCCAGTAATTTCCCAACCAACTCCATAGTAAGCATCCTGCCCGACTCCGACGGAGGATGAACAGACAGATAGACGCTTAATTTGTCCTCAGCCACAATCAGTGGGTCGTTGACACACAATTGGCCATTGATGTAATCTGCATAGCCTGCCAAAACGCCCTCGGCAACGACAAAAGTCACGCCGTCATAGAGAACAGCAACGTTCGCGCCGGGAGTTATCTGTTTGTCCTTGGGTTCGGCACCGGTCAGGGGTTTTCCGGTTATGGTGCTGCCATGCAAGGGTTTTTCCAGCAAAGTTTTTATGGCAAGCACATCGCCGGCTGAAAACATCTCCTTGATAACGGAAGATTCAGGCAGTCTGCTGTTTTGTCTTTCAGCATCGACGGTTTCGGGATCATCGCCATTAAGACGGAATTTGAATTCTATCCGGGCATCAACACCGTCTTTGGCCGGAGCAGCTTCGGCGACCATGAGATCCCGAATCGGTTCGCCCGCTTCAATGGCCTTTATAACCGAATCTTCTTTAATACCGCTGATTACGCCTGCCTGTTCCAGCGCTGTAAATACATCTTTATATGTAAGCTTGCTGTTGTCGGCAAGTGTAGGGAATATGGACATTTTAGCCCACATCCCTGATTTGTCGACCTTGATCGGATTTTCTGCCGACACTTTCTTGGGGGTTAATCGCGCCGTACCATATATGGCAGCCAGTAATGTATTACCATCCTTGGTGACGGTAACATTCTCTCCGGAAGAAAAATCGACCTCATTGCCCATCCTTGCAGGAACTTCTTCACCAAAAATGTTTCTGCCCGGCGTTCCTTTTGCGGCGGGAATTCGAACAGCGACGATCTGATCCGGTTTGACCATCATATTGGCACTAGGATCTTTATTGACAGCATCCTGCCCGATTTTCAGATCGATTCGGCCGTCCTGGCCGCTTTCGGCAGGATCGCCGACGGCAACCTGGATATTGTTACACGGAGTGCCGGTATTTATTACTTCGGAAACAATATTTTTGATGACTTCTTTGTTGATGCCGAAAACAATTTTGAGATCGGCGAGGGCGTGTTCGATGTCTTCAACGGTTACCGGCTTGCCCTTGCCCAAAGGCGGCGTTATCGTCCCGATGGCGGCACCCATCTTATCTTCCGATATGGTAATATCGAATTGGCCGGGCATGTTCTTTATCGAAACAGCATACGTTTGTTCATCGACCGGTACGACGTTGACATCGTCGGGCTGAACGCCGAGCTGCCGGGCGCCTTCAATACGAGCGCTTTTGTCGGTTTTCACGGAAACGGTAACAGTGGTATGCTGCATTTTTCAGCGGTCTCATGTCATTGAAGATTTATAAACACTATGACAAAATCCTTACAAGTCTGTGCACGAACCGTAAGCTATAAGCGGGCAAGTGCATTTGCTGATTAACCCGTGACGGTTTCCTATTCCTCGTCTTCGGGATAAAACGTAAATCCTGTTGTTGATTTTTTGGCAAAGAATTTTAGAAAGCCGACTTCCTTTATTTCTTCCAAACTAATTGTCGGGCGATCAGCTTTTTCATTTAATATGGTATCCCTTAAATTAGGATTTTGATGAGTTAAGATGATGGCAATTTTTTCAGCCTCTTGTGGGCTCTCTGCCCTTACAAATCTCGTGGCATAAAACCCAAATTTATTGAGTTCACCGTCAAGATTGAGGAGGAAATTCTTCCCATGGAGTTTTACCTTGAATTTTTTCATCGAATTCTCTTTTTCGGCTAACATTAGATATTAAATAGTCGGCGTTATAACTTGTACTCTTCCCAGTAGGCGAACTGGAAGTCAATTGTTGCCTAATACATATATCATAAAAATGAAAAGGGCAAACTCCTAAAAAAAGATTTACCCTTATTGAAAAAGATATCACAAATATTTTATTTGTTTCACAATTTATCTTTCCGCATGTTTGGCATTATGATAATAAAGCATCTTTACAACCCTTGATAGTTATTGTAGCTTATACCTGAATACTGCATCGAAAATCTCGATGGCTTCGTAAATCTCGCTTCAGCGGTACTGCGCTGTATTCCTCGTAATTGCAGCGTAGAATAAGTACGTCTCATTCCTCGGAATTTGCGCGCTTTTATATCCCGCTGTTTTTCTGCGGGGGGATTTAAAGCTTTTTACTTTTTATGAATTCATCAATCTTGATAGATTATAATAGCTTTAGATTTGGAATTGATTCGAACAAATGAGCCCAAACAATCATGAAGAAGAGCGTCATGTCGTAAATATCGCGTCCTACTTGAAAAGAGTGGCCGGAATTGAACCCTACAAACGGGCGGTTGTCTATCCCGCAGGCCGGGACAACTCCGGCCGGGTGATGTATTCTCATTTGACGTTTTTGCAGCTGGATCGGGAATCCGATTGTCTGGCTCACGGGATGGAAAAAGCCGGGATCACCCGCGGGACCCGGACCATTTTAATGGTAAAACCGGGTCTGGAATTCTTTATGATTATTTTCGCCTTGTTCAAAATCGGGGCTGTTCCGGTTGTCGTGGATCCGGGGATGGGGATTCGCCGAATGGCAGAATGCTTCAAAGAAGGCCGGCCGGAAGCGTTTATCGGTATTCCAGCGGCCCACGTGATTCGAACTTTTTATTCCAGATTTTTCAAAACCGTTCGGGTATGGGTAACGGTGGGAAGACGCTGGTTCTGGAGAGGTTTTACCCTGAATCAGACACGTCAGGTGCCATGGAAACCCTATGTTACGGCCAAAACCCGAGGAAACGATACCGCTGCGATATTGTTTACAACCGGTAGCACAGGCCCTGCCAAGGGTGCAGTGTACACTCACGGAAACTTTGACGCACAGTTGCGTCACATAAAAACCCATCTTGGACTGTCCATGGAAGAAATCGATCTTTCCACATTTCCGCTTTTTGCGCTGTTTTGGCCGCCGTTGGGGATTACTTCCGTCATTCCGGACATGGACCCCACCAAGCCTGCCCGTGTAAATTCTAAAAAGATTATCGAGGCCATTCTGGACCAGGGCGTTACCAACATGTTTGCTTCTCCCGCTCTTTTGAATCGCGTGGGTGAATACGGAAAAAAGAGAAATATTATACTGCCGTCCCTGAAACGGGTCATTTCCGCCGGTGCACCCGTATCCCCATCGATTGTCGAAAAGTTTGCGTCCATGTTGGGTGAAAATGCTCAGATTCATACACCCTACGGGGCTACCGAAGCGGTGCCCATTATATCCATCACCAGCAATGAAATTCTTACTGAAACCCGAAAATTCAGTGAAAAGGGCTACGGGATCTGCATCGGACGACCCATTAATGATCTAAAAATCCGCATCATAAAAATAAGTGATGATCCTATTCAGATGTGGTCGGACGATATTCTGGTAGAAGATGGTGAGATGGGTGAGATAACGGTAGCCGGTGATCTCGTGACCCGGAAATACTTTGAAAAGCCTGAAGCCGACGCAAAGGCCAAGATCGAAGACAAAGATTCCTTTTGGCATCGGATGGGAGACGTAGGATGGACGGATTCAAAGGGGAGAATATGGTTCTGCGGCCGAAAAAGCCATCGTGTGGTGACTAAAGAGAATACTCTTTTCACCATACCTTCTGAAGCCATCTTCAACAATCATCCACAGGTGTTTCGAAGTGCCCTTGTGGGAATCGGCCCCCACAATCAACAAAAACCGGTCATATGCATCGAACTAAAACGAAGCCGCCACAAAATAAACAAAAAGGATCTGAAAAAGGAGCTTCTTGAGCTTGCCGATCAGAACGAAATGACAAAGGACATCAAGACCATACTGTTTCACAAGTCTTTTCCCGTGGACATTCGACACAACTCAAAAATTTTTCGTGAAAAATTGGCAAGATGGGCTGAAAAGAAATTAAGTTAGTGTCCACCCAGAAATGGCCCTTTTTCCGCCGAGCGGCGTTCTCCGCGGCTTTCCGGCTGCGACGTACGTTGAGTACGTCTCACCGCAAACCCTTGTGCGGCCTTGCTCGACGAAAAAATTGCTCATTTCTGCATTGGACACATAATGGTACCTCCACGATTCGCGGATGGGCACAAGTTAAATGAAAAACAATGACTCCAATACAGCCAAGTCTTCCGATCAGGTTCTGGTCACTGGCGGCGGCGGATTTTTGGGCGGTGCCATTGTCAGACAACTGGTGGAAAGAGGCGACCGTGTCATCAGCTTTTCACGGCGCTTTTATCCGGAGCTTGCGGCAATGGGGGTTGAACAGATCCAGGGAGACATCAGCGATGCAACCGCTGTAGAACAGGCATGCCGGGAAGTTGATCTCGTATTTCACGTTGCGGCAAAACCCGGCGTATGGGGAGATTATGTAACGTATTACCAAACCAATGTCATCGGGACTCAGAACGTGATCGTTGCCTGTAAACAGCATAATGTTTCACGGCTTGTTTATACCAGTTCCCCCAGTGTTGTTTTTGACGGTTTTGATATGGAAGGTGTTGATGAGTCTGTTCCCTATCCTGAGAAATATCATGCCCATTACCCGAAGACAAAGGCCATGGCCGAACAGTTTGTGATAGCGGCCGGTGATGAGGACTTGAAGACTATTATTTTGAGGCCCCATTTGATATGGGGTCCACAGGACAATCATCTGGTGCCGAGAATTATTGAACGGGCAAACCGCCTGGTCAGGGTGGGAAACGGCAGAAACCTGGTGGACACCATCTACATCGATAACGCAGCAGATGCTCATATTCAGGCTGCTGACAGATTGGAACAAAACCATAACCTTTCCGGCAGGGTTTATTTTATCAGCCAGGACGATCCCGTTCCTTTATGGGAGATGGTCAACAATATTTTAAGAAAAGCAGGTCTGGCCCCTGTTCAGCGTTCGATATCCCGCAACACAGCATGGATGATTGGCGCTGTCCTGGAAATTTTATATAAGATGCTTAAAATCAGGGGCGAACCGAGGATGACACGTTTTTTAGCCGATGAACTTTCGACAGCCCACTGGTTTGATATCAGCGCGGCAAAAAAAGACCTGGGATACGCACCCAAAATTTCGATGGAAGAGGGGCTTTCCAGACTTGAAAAATGGTTTAGCATTAGCTATAAATAGGAAATAGAAAAGAGGAAATAGGAGAGAGGATAAAGGAAATAGGAAAGAGAAAATAGGAAAGAGGGTAAAGGAAACCACCCCGCCCGCCTTGCCTGAGCGAGAGCGATGGCGGGCAGGGGATGAACACGAATAAACACAAATATTTTGAAAAATAATATTTATGTTTATTTGTGTCCATTTGCGGTTATCTGGTTTCTAATTCCTATTTTCTAAAATGAACATTTAACCTTGGCCCAGACCGATCACCAACACTCTATACTCAAAAAATCATGTCTGTAATAGTGCATAGGCCAGATCAAGGTATGAGCGATGCGCACCAGGGCGGGCAAAGCAATCCCCTCCGGAGGTTGCCAAATTCTGGTCTTCCTCCGCGTGGCGGGATCTAAGATGGGTTCGGATTATTTGCTTAAAAAGGAAACTCATTAATCATGGAATTGACCGACCTTTTACCACTTGAAAAATGGAAGGAGCTCGAAAGGGAAATTACCCGTAGATCCGGCCTTGATGCCAATATTTTTAATATCGACGGCATCAGAGTTACCGATTACAAAAATTGGGCAAACAAACTTTGTCCTGCCATAAAGGCCACCGATAAAGGCCAGAGCTATATCTGCGCAGTTGCTCATATGAACCTTTCAGTTCAGGCAAAACAAACCCAAAAGAGCCTGGTGGAAGAATGTGATGCAGGACTGGTCAAGATCATTGTTCCAATTTTTATAAAGGATGAGTTTTTGGGGGCAGTAGGTGCTTGCGGATTCTTGCTTGATGATGGCGAAGTCGATCCTTTTTTGGTGAATATGACCACCGGGATCGATGAAGAAGACATCGAGAGACTTTCAGCTGATATTCAAACAATTTCAATTGAAAAAGCCAGAACTATCGTCTCTTATATAGAGGAAGAAATCAGTAAATTTGAGAAAAAATGAAAAAGGCATCTCATTTTTGTTTAAACGAGATGCCTTTGATCACATGATTTTTAAAATAATTAAGCTTTTCTGACGTTCTTGGCCGCGGGTCCCCGATCGCTCTCTTCCACGTCAAACGTTACCCTTTCTCCTTCGGCAAGGGTTTTGAATCCGTCCATAGTGATGGATGAATAATGGACAAAAATGTCTGTTCCGTCTTCCTGCTCTATGAATCCAAATCCCTTTTTGTCACTAAACCACTTTACGATCCCATCTGCCATAACTCTGACCTCCTTCTGAATCCTTTCAATTTTGACCTAAGCTTCAGGTCGTCACGCCAGCAAAAGGGAAAGGTCCTTTAGAGCGAAATCGACCCGCAAAACCAATATGCCCCTATACTAAAAAACAATTCAATATCCTCATCTCAAAGGACAAACCAAATGTCAAGGCAAAATAGATTTTTTGGAACGATTTTAGATAGAAATGCCTTTAAAATGAACGGAAATGCCTTCAAATTAGATAGAAATGCCTTCAAAATCAATGGAAATTCGTTGAAAGATGATAGGATGAGCAGGAATCAAAGGGTACTGTCAGATGTATCTTCATGTTCGTATGTCAGTTGAGGAGGACAATCATCGATCTTGTTGTATTCCAACTGGAGGCGATATTTGTCTATTTCAGTCTGACGGTCAATTGTCTTTTTGGCTAAAAGATACCTTAAATAAATTATCCATATGAACAGGCCCAGGAAAACAATGCCCACAGCCAAAAAAATCCATTTATATCGCATTATTGTTTCGGTACCTGTCCGCCCAATATAGACGATCAAATTGGGAATAACCCAGTATGAAAAGACGGCCAGGAAAATAAGAAACCCTATTATAAAAATGTTAAACCTGCTGATTGCAGCGATGATCCTTTCGAATCGGTATTCATATTCCGTTCTTTTTAAATCCGTTTCATCTATGATTTTTTCTTCCTTTAAAAAAAGGGACTGATATGCACGTACGAAAAAAGCGAACAAAAGGAAGGCAGCAACAGGTATCCCTACAGCCGAGACAAACCATGCTCTGAAAGGGAAAGGGAGGTCCTTGGTTACAAGTTTGACCTGGTACTGTTCAAAGGGACCGAATGTTTTTTCAAAATAGTATTTATTGAACTCGCTGAGATTTTTACCGTCAGTCTCATGTATGACACTTCCGTTGGCATCCATCACCTGCAGCCAGGATTTTCGGCCGGACTTCATGGCTGCAAGCGCAAAAATCTCGAGTTCAATTAAAAAAAGAACGACTGAAATAATGATGAAAAGCGTCTTGTTCTCTCTCATGAAAGACGTTACGTTTTTTCTTTGTGACATCCTGTTTTCCCGACATGCTTTTAAAAAAAAGATAATCCATTATGATAACTGGAATATTGGAGTTATGGAATATTGGAGTAATGGGTTTAGTGGAATTCTATCTATTTTTAGATATATAAGGACAAGATGTCTACAGTTCTATGATTCGCTTCAGCTGCACTAAAGAGCCGGGTCTGGAAAGTGAACGAAAGCCTGCCATGATGCGAATCGTTTATAGACGTAACAAAACCTGGTTATCAGAGCCAGGCTTTGTTACTTGAAACCGTTATGCTTATTCTTTCGGATGACACTCTTTACAACTGGTCGGAACGATTATTTTCTTTTTTTCCGATGCTTTGTATAATATTTCCATTTTTTTCTGCTTGGCTTTTGTTTCTTTGTGACATCCGATACAGGTTTGATGGTATGCATATTTATAATATTTTATTCCATCTTCCGTATAAGCCAGGTATTTCGTGGGTTTTTTCGGTGCTTTCAAAAGATCATGACAATTCGATGTTGTACAGTTGGTGATTTTGGTATTTCCTTCCCATTTGTGGTGGCATGTTCGGCAATCATATTTGAAATGTTTGGCATGATGGAATCCGACCGGTGATCTCTTTGGTTCGACCGAGGGATCGGGTTCCAGCACAATGACGCCCATGGGGACAACCATATCCTCAACGGCTTCTTCCGTATCGCTTTTATTCTGTCCGGCAACATTTAGCGCCATTCCAAAAACAAAAACAACTACCAAACACAACACCGCCAATCGTATTCTGTACATCCTCTTCCTCCTCATAAAAAACAATAAGTTAGGCTTTATAAAATCTTTTTATCAAAAATTTCAAAAAATTATATTTAATTCAAACCAGGCTATATTGAAATAAGAAAATACTTATGCTAAATAATTAAAAAAATTTCAATGAAAAAATGAGTGTGAGGACTTTTTTTTGACCGGCAGTCAAATTATTTAGAATTTTTTCCGCTTTTAAGGCTTTTTAACCATATTCGGGTGCGAAACTTGAGTTCTAAACAAGTTGGCTGCTTTGCTCTTCTCCGCTATAACGGCAAAACGATGGAGGAAAAATGATCATTACCAATATTGAAACGGTTCCAGGTAAAAATATTGTAGAGCATTTTGGGTTGGTCTCCGGAAGTACGATCCGAGCCAAACACGTAGGTAGAGATATAATGGCGAGCCTGAAAAATCTGGTGGGCGGGGAGCTAAAAGGGTACACACACCTTTTACAGGAATCCCGTCAACAAGCATTGGACCGGATGGTTGATCAGGCACGTCAACTCGGCGCCAATGCCATCGTCAATGTGAGATTTTCGACCTCCTCCGTTGCCCAGGGGGCCGCTGAATTATATTCATATGGAACAGCCGTTCGTATCGAATAGAAGGAGATTGCCGGTGTATAATTTATTATTTTTCATAACTCTGATCGCAGTCGGATATCTGGCGGGCACCTTTGCAGAACGATATCACTACCGTTCCATCCATATGCGTGAAAAAATGTTCATTAATTTACCTGCTGTGACCATGAAAACCGTCGACTATCCTGATGATAGGATCAAATCTGCTGAATTGGTGTACGGTAGTGCCGTCATTTCCATCGATTATTTTAAGCGATTTACAGCATCACTTCGCAATATTTTCGGCGGTACCATCAAGTCATACGAAAGCCTCATTGACCGGGCGCGTCGGGAAGCGCTCCTTCGCATGAAGGAAATGGCAGGTGACTCAAAGATCATTGTCAATGTTCGCATCGAAACATCCACCATTGGTAGAAATGCCAATAAAAAGAGCGTGGGCTGTTTAGAGGCCATTGCATACGGGACTGCCCTGACCGTTGACTAAATTGGGCGATTGTTGAGTTTGCCGGAGATACAAGGCCCAGGGTGCGCTGCTGAAGTTAGCTACCGCAAGTACCCTGCAGTACAGTAAATCCGGTAAATTCGGCAAGTTTGGAGGATTTCAAATTGTGACAATTTTTGTAGTATTTAAACACATAATGGGCGAGTGTCTGCCCTGCCTTCGTGAAACGAACAGCGTGTTAAAATGTTAAAAATATATCATCTTTTTACTATTGTGTCACAATTTGAAACGCTCAATTTAGGTATGGATCAGTAGATGAAGTATACGCCCCGGTTACCGAAGTCGAATGTCAATGTGACGCCCACCTCTATGCTACGAGAATTTTTTGTTCTCACCCTCTCTTTGCTCGGTATTGTCATTGTAATCTACATACTAATGGGATTTGCGGTAGATCTGATTGTGCCACGGATTTCAACCGACCTTGAAACGAAAATGTCGGAACTCTTTATTCGATCCGTAGATGCCGAGGATATCGATTCGGAATGGGGGGGCTATGTCCAATCACTCGTGGAGGACCTTCAGAAACGTTGCACGACACTGCCTTACCTTTTCAAAGTTCATGTTCGAAAAGCTTCTTCGGTCAATGCATTGGCCTTTCCAGGCGGCCATATTATCGTTTTTACAGGACTTTTGAACAAGATAACCTCTGAAAACGAACTGGCATTTGCTTTTGCGCACGAGATGGGCCATTATGCCAACCGGGATCATCTTCGTGGTGTGGGAAGGGCCGTTGTGTTCATAACAATCTCAACCTTTTTATTCGGCACAGACAGTAATATCAGTCAAATGCTGGCCCATGCTTTGAATATTACGGAATTGAGCTTTTCCCGAAAACAGGAAACCCGTGCAGACGAATTTGCACTCGAAATATTAAATTGCGCTTATGGCAACGTCGCCGGTGCAACCGATTTTTTTAAAAGGCTTCCCAAGGAACAGGACCCGGGAACAATCGGCCATTACTTTGCATCGCATCCGGAGAATCTGAAGCGAATTACCGATCTTAACAAAACAATTCGAAATAAAGGGTTCAAACCGGGAGGGAAAAAACCCCTCCCAAAAACCGTTCAACAATAAAAAACAAAAAAAAGATGCGGGATTTAAGTTAGATCGCTTTGCTCACAATTGGAATGATGGAACAATGGAATACTGGAATAATGGGTTACTGTAGGAATTAGAATGATATTTTTCCTTCAACCCAATGTTCCACTATTCCAGCATTCCATTATTCCATGGAAGCAGCATAAACCAGGAAGTATAAAAAGACATTTAATTCCAATTAATTGAAGAATTTCAGAAATGTTTATTAACCAGAAAGGATAATCTAAAATGCAGATAACATTTTACGGCGCGGTTCGGGAAGTTACAGGTTCAATGCATCTGATCGAAACCGGAAAGAATCGAATTTTACTCGACTGCGGGATGTTTCAGGGCCGTCGGAAAGAAACCAATGAAAAAAACCGAACCTTTCCAATTGATCCGGCGACCCTCACAAATGTCGTGCTTTCACATGCCCACATTGACCACTCGGGCCGAATTCCGATACTGACGAAAAACAATTTCCACGGGCGTGTGTTCTGTACACGGGCCACGGCAGATGCCAGTGACTACCTCCTTAGGGATTCCGCCCATATCCAGGAGTCGGATGCAAGTTACCTGAACTATAAAACCGTCCGATCATTTCTGGCCGAATTGGACACCTCCGGTCCAAATAAAAAGATTTCAAAAAAGAAACTCAATAATATCAAGAAGGAACTAAAAAAGGAAGGTCATCGGATTAACACCGAAAAAATCAACGAACTTCTTCTGAAATATCGTCTTGAAGGCGTGACACCGCTATACAGCATTGAAGATGCTGAAAATGCCCTTGATTATTTTGAAGGATATCCCTACCGAAACTCGGCGATAATCGGAAAAGATGCCACCTGCACGTTTTATGAAGCCGGCCATATCTTAGGATCAGCCATATCCATTCTTAAATTCCGTGAAAACGAAAGGCAATATACCATCTGTTATACCGGTGATATCGGCAGATTTGAAAAACCGATCATAAAAAATCCTGCCCTTTCTTTTTTAAGCGATGATCTTGATGTGGATTTGATGATTATGGAAAGTACTTATGGGGACCGCGTGCACGATCCGTTAAAAGATTTAAAGCCCGGATTGAAAAAGATTTTTACTGAAACTTTTAAGCGAAATGGAACGGTAATTATACCGGCCTTTGCCTATGGGCGCACCCAGGAGTTGTTATATCTTATTCACGAATTGTATAATGAAGGTGAAGTCCAGCGGGTTCCGGTTTATGTGGACAGTCCATTGGCCACCAATATTACCCGGGTCTTTGGAGAACATCCGGAAGTATATGATAACGAAACCCATGAAACCTTTTTGAAAAAAGGCCAAAATCCGTTTTTTTTTAATCAAGTCCGTTTTGTGGGTTCGGTGGAAGAATCCATGGCCCTGAACCGTGAAGAAAAACCGCATATCGTCATCTCGGCATCAGGGATGTGCGAAGCCGGCCGTATCCTGCATCATCTGCGCCATAAAATCCACAACCCCCGTCATACGATCCTCATTGTCGGTTATATGGCTCAACACACGCTGGGTCGCCGAATTCTCGAACAAGGCCTCGAATATGAAAAATCAGGGCGAAAAGGTTCACCACCCTTGTTAAAATTTTTAAACAAAACATATCCGCTAAAAGCCCATGTCAAAAAACTGGACGGCTTTTCCGCACATGGCGATAAGGACGAGATGCTTCGTTTTCTCAAAGAATCAAATTTAAAAATCAAAAAGATCGCCGTTGTTCACGGCGAGGAGGATCAGTCCCTCGCATTTGCAAATCATTTGCAGCATGAAGGCTTTCCGGCAATTGTTCCACATCTTGGTGAAACAATTAGAATAGAAGCAGATTGATGATCGACGGTGCGCCACAAAATAAAGACTTTTCCTTTTTGGCTGCTTCCTTTACGGTGTTTATATGCATGCTCTTCGGAGCCAATGCCGTGGCCATTAAAATCAGTCTTGAAGGTATAGGTGTCTTTACCACGGCAGGCATCAGATTCGGCATTGCCTCGGTGGCAATTTTTTTATGGGCCAGAATCACCGGACGATCTTTTGAAATTAAAAAAGAGCAGATCCTCCAACTTTTTGTGATCTCTATTGTTTTTACAGCCCAATTATCTCTTTTCTACCTCGGGCTCAGCAAAAGCAATGCTTCCCGCGGGACGTTGCTTGTCAATTTTCAACCCTTTTTTACACTGTTCCTTGCACATTTTTTTATTCCCGGTGATCGGATTACCCAGCGAAAAATAATGGGCATCCTACTGGGATTTGCCGGGGTTGCGTTTGTGTTTTTGGAGAAAAAAGGGGTTGCGAGCGATTTTGAGGTCGGGGATGTGATGATCCTTGCGGCCGCCTTTCTCTGGTCCTGTAATGCAGTCTATACAAAACGAATTATTTCCGCGTTCAAGCCGTTCCAAATAGCGCTATTTCCAATGATATTTTCGGTTCCTTTCTTTTTTTTGGAAGGTGTTCTGTGGGATCATCATATGATCGCTTTTATCGATTCTAAAATTATCGGTTCCATGGTGTATCAGAGTCTGGTTACGGCATCCTTTGGCTTTGTGGTCTGGAACAGTTTGCTGCAAAGATACGGCGCCGTGGCACTGCATTCTTTTATCTTTATTATGCCCATCAGCGGGGTCTTGCTGGGGGGGCTGATTTTAGGAGAACCGATAACCACAAACATCCTTATCGCCATGCTGTTGATCGTTGCCGGCATCCTGATGACCCATGTTAAACAAAAGAAACCCATACCATCGCTTCCTATAGGGAAAAATATTTAGACGGCTTCACAGAGCGACTGTTGAAAAATAAATGAGGTAATGCTAATAACAAGTTAGGGGCTTCGCCCCAATTGGAATAATGGAATAATGGAATAATGGAGTAATGGAAAGATGGGTTTGAAGGAGTTTTTAACCATTCAACATCTTCGTTTAAATCTGGTTTCAAAGCTGATTCTATCCGTGGGGCTGACTTTGCTTTTGAGCATATCCACATGGGCCTATTTTAATATTAGATATCAGACCAAAAAGATCACGAAAGATATTATGGTGGGAACCGACAGGTTGAGCAACACCATTATTCTTGGCGCCCATTATGCCATGATGCTGAATTCAAGAGAAGACATCAACCATATCATTAACAATATCAGCAAACAGAAAGAAATCGATACGATTCGGATATATAACAAAAAAGGACAAATAAAATTCTCGAACCGTCCTTCGGAACTCGACCTGATAACCAATATAAAAGCAGAGGCATGTGATGTGTGCCACCGGAAAGAGCCGCCTCTGGCTAAGCTCGATTTAACACAGAAAACCAGGACGTTTTATTCTTCTCAGGGTCATCATTTTCTCGGGATTATCAGCCCGATCCGAAATGAAACCGGCTGTTCGTCCGATTCCTGCCATGTGCATCCCACAGGGAAAAAGATACTGGGGGCGCTGGATGTTGTTGTCTCCCTTGAGCAGACAGATAACGACATCGCGTTTCTTAAAAACGGAATCATTGCTCTGGCTGTTTTTGCTTTTCTGGTAACCTCCGCCATTATTTTTGTCTTTGTGTTGAAATTTGTCAGTCAGCCCATAAAAAAGCTGATTGATGCCAGCAATCTTATTGCCAGGGGCGAGTATTTAAGCAATATCGACATTAATCAAAACGACGAAATGGGGCAACTGTTTGTGGCCATTAACAAGATGGGCAAGAGAATTTCCTCAAAGCAGGCCCAACTAAAAAAACAAAGAGATGAATACCAAAATCTCTTTGAGCTTGTGCCTTGTTTGATCACCATTCAGGATCCAAACTACCAGCTTGTCAGTTACAACAAAGAATTTGAAGAAACGTTTAATCCAACCCCTGGGGATTTCTGTTTCCGTGTGTATAAGAAGCGTGATGAAAAATGCGAAGTTTGTCCGGTGGAAAAGACATTTAAAGACGGACGATCTCATTACGGTCAGGAAACCGGTATGGATAAGAACGGCAATACAACGCACTGGCTTTCCAGAACTTCGCCGATTCAAGACGCACAGGGCAATATCGTTTCGGTCATGGAAGTGTGCCTTGATATTACCCGTATGAAGCAGCTTGAAGAACGGCTTGAAAAATCGGAAAGAAAATATTACGCCATTTTCAACAACATTCCTAACGCTGTTTTTGTGCTGGACGTAAATACGCTTATAATACTCGACTGCAATAAGAGCGTAAAAGGTGTTTACGGATATGAAAAAGATGAGATCACCCACAGATCTTTTCTGAATTTGTTTCTGGACGAAGAAAAAGACCATTATGCCTTCAAAATAGTGACGTCTGCCTACATCAACCAGGTAAAGAATGTCGACAAAGACGGTAGAATGCTTTTTGTCGCCATCCGAATTTCACCGTCGGAGTACCTGGGGCAAAAAGTACTTCTGGTTACCACCAGCGATATCACTAAACGGCTTGAAACCGAACAGCAACTCATTCATGCCGGCAAGATGGCGACGCTGGGAGAAATGGCCACCGGCATTGCCCACGAATTGAACCAGCCGCTTTCGGTCATAAAAACGGCCAGCAGCTTTTGCTTGAAAAAAATAAACAAAAATGAGGTCATCAAAGAAAAAGACCTTTATACCATGCTTGAAAAGATAGACCGCAGTGTGAATCGCAGCGCAAACATTATTAGTCATATGAGGCAGTTCGCCAGAAAATCGGACGTGGTGTTGGCTGAAGTGCAGATCAATGACGTGCTCAAAAGAGCCTTTGATATCTTCAGTCAACAGCTCAAAGTGAGAGGCATTGATGTGGTTTGGGATATCGATCAAAATTTGCCGACCGTAATGGCAGATCCCAGCCGTCTGGAGCAGGTGTTCATCAACCTTCTTTTGAATGCCAGAGACGCCATAGAGGAAAAGTGGTGGTCTTTAGAGCCCGCCATGGGTATGAAAAAGATTACACTTAAAACGAAATTAGAGGAAAAGGCGGTGATGGTTGAAGTCAAAGATACCGGTATAGGGATATCAGAAGATATCGCCGATAAAATATTTGAGCCTTTTTTTACGACCAAGGAAGTCGGAAAAGGGACCGGTCTGGGCCTTTCAATCAGTTACGGAATTATCAAAGATTGTCATGGAGACATCAAGGTGAGCATGAACGAAAAAGGAGAGACCTGTTTCAGGTTAACTTTTCCCGCAAAGGAATCAAAGCAATGAAAAAAACAATTTTGCTGGTTGATGATGAAGCCGATCTTCGGGAAGTTTTGGATATTTCTTTGTCCGATACCGGGTATAACGTTCTGACCGCTGAGAATAGCACACAAGCTCTCGATCTTTTGAATGATAACGATATTCCGGTAGTGATTACCGATATCAAAATGCCCGGCATCGATGGGATCGAGCTGCTTCGAAAAATCAAAAGTAAAAATCCGGAAACAGAAGTCATTATGCTGACCGGCCACGGGGATTTGGAACTCGCCATTAAAAGTTTAAAACATGAAGCAACCGATTTTATAACAAAACCGATTAACGATGATGCTCTGGAAATGGCGCTGGTAAGGGCCTTTGAAAAAATTTCAACGCGGCAAAAATTAAAGGAGTATGACCGCAACAGGGCCATGTATGATGTTTTAATTAACGAACTGATTCAGGAAGATGTGCTGATCATCGGGTCCGACTACCGGGTTCTCGACATCAATGAAACCCTTCTTGCAACATTGGGCTTAGAACGAAAAGAGGCTGTCGGTCGATACTGCTATGAAATTACCCACAGGCTGACGAAGCCATGTTCCGGTGAAGATCATAAGTGCCCCCTTAAGGAGACACTTATGACCCGGAAGCCGACAAAAGAAACCCATATTCACAAAGACAAGGACAACAAAAATATCCATTATTCAATTTCCGCATATCCGCTTTTTGAAAACGGTGAGATCATCGGTGCCATCGAGCTTTCCCGGGATATTACGGCGGATATCAACACCCGGCAGGCGATGATGCAGCAGGACAAACTGGCCTCCATCGGCCGTTTGTCCGCCGGCGTTGCCCACGAAATCAACAATCCGCTGACCACCATCCTGACAACAGCCATGTTGATCCAGGAGGACATCGATCCGGACAATCCCATGTACGAGGAACTGGGGACCATCACCAATGAAACGCTTCGCTGTCGCAAGATTGTTGCCAGTCTTCTCGATTTTGCCCGTCAGACAAAACCGACCAAAAAGTATCACAACATTAACGACATCATTATTGAATGTATCGGACTAACCCGCAAGCAGGCTGAATTCAAGGATGTACAAATTTTAAAGGCGCTTTCCGAACAAGTTCCGGAATTGCTGCTGGATAAAGAACAGATTCAACAGGCGCTCATCAATCTTATCCTCAATGCCACCGACGCCACTGATCCCGGCGGGAAAATTACAGTTTCAACAGCTCTTTCCCCAGACAATCAATTTGTAAACATAAACGTGAGCGATACCGGAAAAGGAATTGCTGCCGAGGTTGTGGATAAAATCTTTGAACCTTTTTTTACCACCCGGGAAATCGGAACCGGTCTTGGTTTGGCCATTACACACGGCATCATCGGACGGCACGGCGGGGACATCCGTGTTCAGAGCCGGCCGGGTCAGGGTACGACGTTTACCATCAGACTCCCACACAACCAAGGAAATCAAGATGACCACCCATAATCCCCTTATTCTTATCATTGATGATGAGCCTGCGATTTGCCGAAACTGCGTCAAAATACTCTCTAAAATGGATTGTGATGTCCGGTATGCCCTCAATGGATATGACGCATTAAAAATGGTGGACGACACCGTGTTCGATGTGGTGGTCACCGATTTAAAAATGAGCGCCGTGGGCGGTATGGAAGTTCTCCGACGATTGAAAGCGTCTTATCCGGAAACCATGGTCATCGTTATCACCGGCTATGCCAGTGTTTCTTCGGCCGTCGAAGTCATGAAGATGGGCGCCTTTGACTATCTTCCGAAACCGTTTACGCCGCACGAACTGCGTGCGGTTGTTCGACAGGCCCTGATTCAAAGAGAAATGTTGCTTCAGAACCGAAAACTATTGGAACAGAAAAAGCGAAAAAAATCGTTTTCCCATCAACTCATCGGAGAAAGCCCGAAAATTAAAAAGGTTATTTCCATGGTTCAAAAAGTTGCCCCCACCGATTCGACGGTGCTTATTTACGGTGAAAGCGGAACCGGTAAAGAGTTGATTTCAAGGGCGATTCACGCCAATAGCAACAGAAACAGCAAGGTTTTTTTTGCCGTAGATTGCGGGACTTTGTCGGAAACCCTCTTGGAAAGCGAGCTTTTCGGTTATACCAAAGGCGCGTTTACGGGCGCACACCATGACAAGGACGGTATCTTCAAACTGGCCGACGGCGGCACCGTGTTTCTGGATGAAATCAGCAATATCAGCCTGAGTGTTCAGAGCAAATTGTTAAGGTTTTTAGAGAATCGAGAATTCCTGTCTTTAGGGAGTAACAAGACCCAAAAAGTGGATGTCCGGTTGATTTTTGCGACCAATAAGAATCTTGAAGAAATGGTTGAAATGGGTTCTTTCAGACAAGATTTTTATTATCGCATTTTTGTATATCCGATCCTTATTCCCCCTTTAAAAGAAAGAAAGGCAGATATTTTACCCATTTCCTATCATTTTCTACAACATTTTTGCCTTGAATTTGAGAAAAAAATCATCGGGTTTGATGATGAGACAGTGGCACGTTTGACGGCATATGATTGGCCTGGAAACGTCAGGCAATTGAGAAATATCATTGAGCGAGCGGTTATTTTGTGTGAAAAAGACAAAATAAGTCCTAAAGAACTCCCTCTTTTGGGAGAGATGGCGGATATTCAAGAATTGATCGATCATGTTCCTGAAACCAATGATGAACTTAAACGCGTCAAAAAAGAAATTCGGCAGAAAGCGATACTTAAGGTCGAGAAAAATTTCGTGATGAATGCATTGATGAAAAACAACTGGAATGTTACCCGTGCTGCCCGGAAAGTGGGGCTTCAAAGAACCAACTTCCAGACCCTAATGAAAAAACACCAAGTCAAACTCCCCAGGTCTGTCAAACCGGATGCATAAAATATAATGAGCCCTCAGGGTGTTTTTCTAAAAAGGTTGCTACATGGATAATGTTTTTCGTAGCCGTTTACGGATGTTTTAAAATCTCAAATTCCAAGCATCAAATATCAAATAAATCCCAAATTCCAAAAATCAGTAATATAAACGATCTCGATAATTGCGATGTTGATGAGGATGCCTTTTTCAATTTGTTACCTTTCTTCAAGAACATAAGGTTTGGAATTTTGAATTTTGGTCATTGGGGTTTGTTTGGGAATTGGGATTTGTTATTTGGAATTTCCACTCAAACAGCACCCATTCTAAACGAAGGATCATTCATTTCGCTAATTTTCAAGGAATTAGAAAAATCTTCCCGACCCCTCAAAATATAATATTATGAATATATACCCTGTATATTTTTATTATACGATCCGCAATTGTTTTTAAAAAACCTCTGAAAAGTATGTGCCTACCCGTATTAACCATTTATCACTATCTATTTATTTATATTAAAATCAAGCAATTATAAAAATTTGTTCTAAAAATATGAACATCGACATATAAGCCGATTCCGTCTAAAACGGTTATTTTTGTTTCATATTTAAATGTATATTTATTTTATACATTTTCCCTTTGCCCAAAGGGCCACATTCTAATTAAAAACAGTAATATCAATAAGATAATTTTGATCCGCATTTTTGGCACACATCGTGCTATGAGTAATGGCAAGAAATCATACAGCAGAAAAAAACAGATTAAATTAAAAAATAATTGAATAGAAAATTTCGTGAAGGAGGAAAAAATGGCAACAGCAGCAAAGATAATGGTCGTTGATGATGAAAAACAAATCTGTGAAAATGTGGAGAAAATCCTTTCAAAAAATGATTATGAGATCATTCACGCCACCAGTGCCAAAGAAGCCCTGGAAAAGATGGCCAAAGATTCATTCGCTCTTCTCATCTCCGATATTGTGATGCCGGAAATGAACGGCCTTGAGTTTTTAAAGCTTGTGAAAAAGGAATGGCCGTTAACAAAAGCGGTAATGATGACAGCCTATGCTTCCACCGAAACAGCGGTAAAAGCCATTCGGCTGGGAGCCCTGGATTATGTTTCAAAACCGTTTACTCCTGATGAGTTGAGATCGACGGTTGAACTGGCCTTGTCCGGAAAACTCATTGAGGCGCCCACCACGGAAAAGGAAAGAGAGATTATCGATGTCGATATTCCCTTTGACAAGGAAGAGGTTGCAAAATATACAGGTGATGATTTTGTAGACAAACTCGGGCCTTCAGATATGCCGGTGGTTGAAGCCGCACCGGAAACCCTGGAAGGTTATTGTACCCTTGGGAATATGGTATGCGATATTTTTAAAAAGCTGGGAAATACCTGTAAAGGCGGGAACAAATTCGGTGAATGCCCGCAACTGAAAGCCAAAAAGAAAAAGAAAGCCAAAGCAAAAAGCTTTGATTCTGAAAAATTGATCGGTATTGATTATCCCTTTAACTATGAAGAAGTGGCATCTATAACCGGTCCCGAATATGTGTTGAACATGCAGCATGAAGGTGTATCGTATATACCGTATGAACAACTCAAAAAGAATGTTGCACAAATGATGGCGGAACCATCCGAAGTTTCGGCGGATGTCATTGAATTTCCGAAAGAAGCTGTCCGGGCGGAAATTTTGGTGATCGACGATGAAGTTGCCGTCAATAACAACGTTCGAAAAATACTCTCAAAGAATGATTTTCATGTGGATCAGGCCGTTACGAAAGCCGAGGCCCTTGAAAAGATCGAACAAAAAGCGTATGCCCTGGTTGTGCTGGATTTAAAGATCCCGGAAGTTAAAGGCTTAGAGCTTCTAAAAGCGATTCGTGACAAAAGACCTGAAACCATGGTCATTATCATTACCGGATATGCCAGTATCGAGACAGCCGTGGAAGCCTCAAGGATGGGGGCGGTCGATTACCTTCCCAAA
>Ga0224503_10000022_pt1 | contig 41869 bp, 43 predicted proteins | sample SF_Oct11_sed_USG_2_FD_169106 | JGI IMG/M metagenome (GOLD analysis project Ga0224503, IMG submission 169106) | Sediment microbial communities from San Francisco Bay, California, United States - SF_Oct11_sed_USGS_21 | ecosystem: Environmental > Aquatic > Marine > Sediment | place: USA...
ATTCAGGACGAAAAAGCACCGATCTTTTTTTGGCCTTCGCGACTGGACAACAGACAAAAAGGATGCCAATTGCTGGCGGACATCCTCTACCGGGTCGTGTCTACATACTGGAACGAGCATCTTCAGGTTGTCTTTGTGGCCAACGGCGAGTTTCAGGGGCATTTTAGAGATATCGTTAATCTTCATCAAATACATGAACGAGTGGCGATATGCGATTTTAACGAGGGGTTGGAACATCTGTCTTACGGTGCTTCTGATTTTGTACTGATGCCTTCCCTTTTTGAGCCCTGTGGGCTGCCGCAAATGATCGGCGCCATCTATGGCGCATTGCCAGTGGTCCACGATACAGGAGGGCTTCACGATACGGTTATTCATATTGACGTTAAAAAGAATTTGGGCAACGGCTTTGTCTTTGAAACGTATGATGCTGGCGGCCTGTTCTGGGTGATTCAAGAAACCATGAAATTTTATAAACTCCCGGCAAAAACCAAAGCGCGACAAATCGGACGCATTATGACAGAAAGTGCCGCCACCTTCAATCATGACGTTACAGCCCAACAATACATTGAACTTTACGAAAAAATGCTGCAGCGTCCGCTGATTACCCCACGCTTATAATGAAGGATTTAAATCCAAAGAATTAGTGACGAGCAGCAAATTACAAATGCCATATTGAATATTGACGATTACCTCCGGCCCGCAGAGTCTACGGCCCGGAGGGAATCTTTGTGGTATCTTTAAATACAAAAAATTAACAATTAAGGCACTAATGACCCATGACCTCGTAAAACTTCTTCTGGAGAGAGACCCCTATCTTAAGCCGTATGAAAAAGATCTCAGGCGGCGGTTTGCCCGAATTACTAAAACGGAAAAGATGCTTACCGGTGATAAGATCAGTCTGGCGGATTTTGCTTCAGGCCACGAATACTTCGGTCTTCATTTTTACCGCAACGAATGGATTTTTCGGGAATGGGCGCCCAATGCCGATGCGATATATCTGATTGGAGATATGACGAACTGGCAGGAGAAAAAAAAGTTTGCGCTTGAACGAATCAACAGTGAAGGGGTGTGGGAAATCCGACTGCCCTCTGATGCAATGGGGCATGAGGATTTATACCGGCTTCGGATCCACTGGCCCGGAGGACAGGGAGACCGGATACCCGCTTATTCACGGCGGGTGGTTCAGGATCCCGACACACTGATTTTCAATGCCCAAGTCTGGTTCCCTCGGTCACCTTATATCTGGAAATGCACGGATTTTCAACCTTCGAAAGACGCGCTTTTGGTTTATGAAGCCCATGTGGGCATGGCCCAGGAAGATGAGAAGATCAGTTCTTTTCGAGAATTTACCCTGAGGACCCTGCCGCGCATCGTTGCCGCCGGCTACAATACGCTTCAACTGATGGCGATTCAGGAACATCCTTATTACGGATCCTTTGGTTACCAGGTGTCCAATTTTTTTGCCGCTTCATCACGGTTTGGACCACCCGAGGCTTTCAAAGAACTTGTGGACACGGCCCATGCGTTGGGCCTTCGCGTAATTATGGACCTGATTCATTCCCATGGCGTCTCAAACGAGGTGGAGGGACTGAGCAGATTCGACGGCACACGATATCAGTATTTTCATGACGGCCCGCGCGGCATCCATGAAGCCTGGGATTCCAGATGCTTCGATTATGGCAAGTACCAGGCACTTCACTTTTTGCTTTCCAACTGCCGCTTCTGGCTGGATGAATACCGCGTCGACGGTTACCGATTTGACGGCGTAACCAGCATGCTCTATTTGCATCATGGATTGTCTAAGGCATTCACTTCGTACGAAGACTATTTCGACAACAGTGTGGACGAAGATGCCCTCACGTATTTGGCTCTTGCCAACACGCTCATCCATGATATTCGACCCGATGCCGTTACCATTGCCGAGGATATCAGCGGAATGCCCGGCCTGGCTGTTCCTCAATCGTCCGGCGGCATCGGATTTGATTATCGTTTTGCCATGGGAATTTCCGACAACTGGATACGTCTTGTTAAGGATATACCGGATGAAAAATGGCATATGGGACATCTGTGGCATGAGTTGAACAACCGAAGGTGGGATGAAAAGACCATCAGCTATACCGAATCCCACGATCAGGCTCTGGTTGGCGATAAGACGCTCATCTTCCGGATGATCGGTTCAGACATCTATGACGCCATGCATATAAAGTGTGAAAACCTAAAAGTAGACAGAGGGCTGGCACTTCATAAACTCATCCGCTTGATCACCCTATCCACAGCAGGCAACGGCTATCTCAACTTTATGGGAAATGAATTCGGGCATCCTGAATGGATCGATTTTCCCCGGGAAGGAAATAACTGGTCTTTCAAATATGCACGACGTCAGTGGCACCTGGTGGATGATGACAATCTTAAATATCGTTTTCTTGCCAATTTCGACAGGGATATGATCTTACTGGCCAAGCGTTTCAGACTCCTCGAATCTTCAGGACCACATCTTCTTTATGAGCATTCGGATGACAAGGTGATCGTTTTTAGACGTGCAGAACTTGTATTTGTATTTAATTTTCATCCTGCCCGTTCGTATACCGACTATTGTTTTGAAGCAACACCGGGTAAATATCAGATGGTTTTCAACAGCGATGCAACTGAATACGGCGGCCATTCCCGATTGATTCCAAACCAATGTCACCTGACGCTTAATGATCCATTGAAACAGCAGAATCGGAATATGCTCAGCCTATACATTCCCAATCGAACGGCTCTTGTCCTTATGCCCAGGGATTAAAATCCCATAGTCTAATCTACACGGATTTTATGCACATACTTGACCCAGTTAAATCCATAATGATCCTCTGCCACAACACGCAGCGGAAAACCATGCTTTTTCGGAAGGGGTTTTCCATTAACCTCATATGCCAAAAATACCTTGTCGGAAAAGGCATCCTTTAGATAAAAACTTTCGGTTTTTTCATAATTTCCTTCCGGTCCTTTAAAAGTCACAAGGGTCGCACCGTTTTTAATTTTAGCCTTTTCAAGCAGGGCAGTCATTGAAATGCCTTTCCAGCGGCCGTGATTGGCAAAAAACCCGGGACAAATCAAAAGGACATTCCGTTCAATGGCGGGGAGGGCGAGAATTTGTGAATACGTCAGTTGAAACGGTCGTTCGACAAGTCCTTCAACTTTAAGGCGCCAGACGTTCAGATCCGTCTCTTGATCCGTTATCCCCATGGTCTCAAAATCTTTTAATGGCGTAATATTCAGTTTGTGGGCGTCCAGATCGGCTGGATTTTTGTCCACGAGGTCTTTTCGCGGGAAATCTTTCGGGAGTATCATTTTTTGGACTTTGGCCCGAACGAGCCGAATCCAGGAGAACAGCGGGCTCGCTAAAAGGCCGATCCAAGTAATGAACTTAATCGATATTTTAAGAAATCTTCTTTTTGACATTGTTTGACAGCAGAAGCTTTTCCAATGTTTCGAAATTTTGCGAACCCACCAATCGTTGATGGTTGAATAAGAAAGTTGGAACGGCAGTCACTCTTGATTCGTGGGATCGTTTCCAGTCCAAATCGACCGCATCTTTGTAGGTTCTGTCTTGAATGACCTTTTGAGCGTCTTTACCGCTTAGGTGGATGGATTCGGCAAGTTCTACGAGGATGGAGGTCTTGCCAATGTTTTGCCCGTCTACAAAATATGCCCGAAACACGGCCTTATGGAATTCGTCACCTTTACCTTTCCGTTCTGCAAATTTTCCCAGTTCCTGGGCCAAACGGCTGTTATATGTTTTTCTGCGTTCACCGAAGGGCAATCCCAATTTAAAAGCAACCTGTTTTAAATGCTCCATCATTTGATCGATATCAATATTTCGACCTGCAAACAGTTCTTCCAGTGTCCGGCCTTGTTCCGGTGTATCAGGATGAAGCGGAAATGCAGTCCACCGAATATCAATTTCAAAATCCTTTTGTAATCGTTCAATACTCCCGGTAATGAAATAGCACCAGGGTCAAACGTAGTCAGAAAAAATTTCAAGTAGCTGAAAATTCGCCATAAAGATACCAAGTTAGACTTAATTAAATTTTATATTTTTCCGTTTTTAAAGGATTTCTTTGGCTCTTAAAAATTCTTCCACGACCTTAGCTGTTTTGCGCTGTTTTGCATCCACTTCGAAATTCAAGCGCTGCATGGTGGCATCATCGATTATTCCGCCGAGAAGCTCCAGAACATCACCAATTTTAGGATATTTTTTCAGGATGTCCTCTCTTATCACAGGGGCAGCATGATAAGGAGGGAAAAATTGCCGGTCGTCTTTGAGTGGTTTCAGGTGGTATGATGCAATACGGCCGTCCGTGGCAAAGGCACAGATCACATCCACCTCTTTTTTAGCTACAGCCTCGTACATGAGAGAAGGATCGAAATCGCGGACTTCTCCAAATTGCAGATTGTAGGTTTGACGGAGTCCGGGATAACCATCAGGTCGTTCAGCGAATTCTGCGGTAAAACCCGCCCGCAGCCTTTGAGCCGAGGCTTGAAGATCAGATATCGTATTCCAGCTATATTTCTCGGCATCGGCTGCCCGGACCGTAATCGCGTATGTATTGTTAAATCCGAAAGGCTTCAGCCACTGTAAATTAAAGCGCTCATGGTACACTTTGGTGACGTGGCGCAGCGCTTTCTCAGGATCAGCGATCACCGGGTGTTTTAAAATCGCCGTCAACCCCGTTCCGGTGTACTCGGCATAAAGGTCGATTTCTCCGTTAATCAGGGCGCCGTGACAGATCATGGTACCTCCGAGATTAAAGCGGCGCTGCACTTTTAAATCCGTTTTGGCTTCGATCAGTTGGGCCATCATCTCACCGAGAATAAGTTGTTCCGTAAAATTCTTGGTTGCAAGCCTGATAATTCTGTGGCTTGTTTCAAATCGTGTTTCCGATTTGAAAATCCATCCGGGTTTAGTGAAGTAGGCAGCGCTACCGATCAGAATTAAAGCAACGGGCAGCATAAAAGCCAGCGGCCGCATCAACGACTGAACCGATCCTTTTTTATCCTTTTTTCTTTGCGGTCGAAGCCCCCATTCAAAGGCCCCGATGGAAAAATCCACCACAAGGGCGAGCAGTGCCGCAGGAACGGCACCGAGAAGAATGAGCTTTGTATTGGCCAGGGCCAGACCACGATTAATGAACTGACCCAATCCGCCGGCTCCGATAAAAGCTGAAAGCGTGGCAATGCCTACCCCGACCACTGCTGCGGTGCGTATGCCGGCGACGATCACCGATGCGGCCAAAGGTATTCTCACCATCATAAGCTGCTGGTATTCTTTCATACCAATTCCTTCGGCAGCTTCCATCACCTCGGCGGAGACTTCCTCAAGCCCCGTGAGAGTGTTTCTGGCAATCGGAAGCAGGGCGTAGACAGTAAGGGCAATAAGTGCAGGCAGGACGCCGATCTTATTGAGCAGCGCCAGCAAAAAGACCAGCATGGCCAGGCTGGGTATGGTCTGAAGAATACCAATGACTCCCATTACCGGCCCGCGCAGCCAGGTGGTGCGGGACAGGAGAATACCTACAGGGATCCCTATGGACATGGCGGCCAGCGTAGAGCAGCCTGTCAGCATGAGGTGCTCACCGGTTCGGAGCCAGAGTTCCGGTAAACGTTCGACGATATACCCAAACAAAGCATCCAAGCGCATATTAGGTGTCCCTTAAGATAAAAGTTCCCGGCTCTCTTGTTGTAAATAAATCCCGTACGAATTGGGTTGCCGGTGCTTCCAATATATCCTTTTTGGTCCCGATTTGTTCAAGGTGGCCTTCATGCAGAATGGCAATGCGGTCACCGAGCAGAAGCGCTTCATGAAGGTCATGTGTAACAAAGACAATCGTTTTTTTGAGTTGTTTTTTCAAAGTCAGTAATTCTTGCTGGAGGGCCTCACGGGTGAGGGCGTCAAGAGCGCCGAACGGCTCGTCCATAAGTAAATAGTCGGGATTTGCTGCAAGGGCTCGGGCAACTCCGATCCTTTGCTGCTGACCGCCGGAAAGTTCATCGGGAAATCTTTGGGCAAAACTCTTGGCCGGCAGACCGACCAGGTTCAGCAGTTCCTGCATTCGTTCTCGCCTGGAACGGCTGGACCATCCGAGAAGTCGCGGAACAATTTCAACATTCTGTTCAACGGTCATATGGGGAAACAGCCCGATCCCTTGGAACACATATCCGATTTGACGACGCAACTCCACAGGATTCCGACCCATGACGTCTTTACCATCCACTTCAACGGTCCCGCGGCTAGGTTCAATCAGACGGTTGATCATCTTCAACGTCGTTGTTTTGCCACACCCCGATGAACCTAGAAGGACCAGCGTCTCGCCTTTACGGACCTGGAAAGAAAGATCCTTGACAGCATAGGAGCGGCCGCCGTCAAATGATTTGGAAACATGGGTTAGTTTGATCATGATTTCTTTGATGGTTTGCTTGAAAGGCCGTCAGGGTAAAACTATTAAAAAAACTTAAAGAAAAAAATTGTATTGCTTTATTGATTTGTCTACAGTAATAGATTGTTTGAATTAAAAACTTTTTAACAGGAACAAAATAAAATGTCAACTGACAGTAGCGGCAATCTGAATACCACAAACAAAATATTTCCTTCTGATCAGACCAAGCAGATCATCTTTTCGATCCGCAAGCTTATTCAGGCGAACGAACTCTATACCAAAGAATTAAACAAAAAATATCAGGTAAGCTCGGCGCAGCTTAACTGCATTTTAACGCTTTATGAGTATGGTCCTTTACCTCCATCCAAAATCGCCAACCATATAATGGTTAAGTCCAGCACGGTCACCGGAGTTGTCGACCGCTTGGAAAATAAAGGTTTTGTGGAACGGATGCGAAACTCACCCGATCGCCGTGTGATTACTATCCAGCTTACCGAAACCGGAAAGAAGCTGGCCCAAAATGCGCCGCCCCCCATCCAGCAAAAGATCATTGATAGTTTGAGACAAACTGAGAAAGCCAAAATAGATCAGATCGTGCATTGTCTAAACATGCTTACCGACATGCTTGATGTCCAGGACATTGAGGTCAAGTAACACCCCGAAATTTATCCTTTTATCCATCGCTAAAGCCTTCCGAAAACAGCCTTGGTTGGTATTTATAAAAAAAGCCTTTACAAAAGAATTTAATTTGTGTAATATTTTTAATTAAAATAATCTAAGCTAAATATATTTCTATATAAGCTTTTGAGACCTTTAGACAATGTTCAATTTTGTTCAAGTCAAAGACCCTGGACTTTGAGCGGGGAATGCCTAAGATTTTGACCGATGGAATACATTGAGTATTTCAAGGGTTATAATTTGAATCTAACGCAAAACTTGATCAAAAGGGATGTTTTCCAAAGGTTTTATTTTTTTGAAGAAATAATCCTTGTTAATGCGAGACGCTTTTAAGATGGAAGTCATACCGACCATAGATAAAAATGAATTGGCCAAGCTTTTTGGGAGTGACGAGTTTGGCAACGTTTCCCGTTCGACCTGCACGAAAATAGAAAAGTTGGAAGCGGTATTTAACGAACTCATCGATCCTTCTTTGTACCACCAGAATATGGAGGTCGATTCAGTCAAAAAGGGAGCTGTTCATCTTGACCAAGGGCCGGAATTTAAAAGCCCAAAACTTTCAAAAACGTTAAAGGACTGCGAGGAAATCGTCTGTTATATTATTACGTTAGGTGATGGAATTGAAGACGAGATCAACCGGCTCATGGATGAAAAACACTTGGCAGAAGCATATATCCTGGACGCTATGGCGTCCGTAGCTGTTGATAATATGGTGTCAACGTTTCATCAGCGCATGAAAAACAAATATGAAAACCAAAGCAAGCAGGTGACCTTATGCTTCAGCCCGGGTTATTGTGATTGGCCCATCACCGACCAGAAAAAGTTGTTTAGCATGTTCGATTCAAATGAGTTGGACGTTGAACTCACAGACTCCTGCTTCATGCAACCCCGCAAGTCTATTTCCGGTGTTTTCGGAATAACGGCGTTCAATTCGAACCCATCCACTCATTCCTATAATCCCTGTTTGGAGTGCAACCGAAAAAATTGTTCCGAGCGAAGAGAGTCAGCCCATTAACCTTGGGCCAGATTTAATCTAATAATGGAGGTTTAGATGATAACGAGGAAAGGCTTGCCCGGAGGTCAATACAAGCCTCTGGCCGATGAAGATATTATAAAAATACACAAAACCAGTCTGCGGATCTTTTCCGAAGTCGGCATACAGGTGAATTTTCCGGAAGCCTTAGAGCTTTTTAAACAAGCCGGTGCTAATGTCGACGATGCCACCAAAGTGGCCAAGTTCGATCCGGATCTGGTCACAAAACTGATCGGATCGGCCCCTTCGGTTGTCCGCCTTTATGGAAGGGCTGATAATGGTGAGTTCGACTGTGAAATCGGCGGAAGCAATGTTTATATGGGAACCGGCGGAACCGCCCTGAATGTCCAGGATCCGGGCAGCACCGATGCGCGACGATCAAAACTCGAAGACATTGTCAATATGGCCCGCCTGGTGGATGCCCTGGACAATATTCACTTTTACATGCTCAACGTATTTCCCAATGAGCTACCGATTGAGAATGTAGATGTTAACCGCTTCGGCGCGGCTCTCAACAATACCCGCAAGCATATAATGGGCGGGGTTTATACGATGGAAGGGGTGAGAAATGTAATCCGAATGGCGGAAGTTATCGCCGGTTCTTCGGAAAAACTGAGACAGCGCCCATTTATTTCCATGGTAGCATGTAATATCAGTCCTTTTAAACTTGATCAAAGCTATGGCCAGCTTGCCATGGAGGTTGCAAAGCACGGTATACCTGTGGTCGTACCTGCAGAGCCGCTTTGCGGTGCTACCGCTCCCATTACCCTGGCCGGCAATCTGGTCGTGCTGAACGTGGATACGCTCATCGGTGTTATGCTCACCCAATTGGTTAACCCGGGCACTCCGGTATTATACGGAAGTGTCGCTTCGATTACCGATATGCGGGACATGAAGTACCTTTCAGGTGCCGTGGAAATGGGACTGCTGAATGCCGGTGCAGCCCAGCTGGCCCGCTTTTACAACCTTCCCTTATATTCCACAGCAGGCATGTCTGATGCCAAAACCAATGATACCCAGGCCGGTTATGAATCGGCTTTGACCGGTTTGTTGGTCGCACTGGCCGGCGGCAACTTTATTCATGACGCCGCCGGTTTTATCGAGTTTTGCATGACCGCCTCATACGACAAGCTGGTAATAGACAATGAAATTATCGGCATGGTCATGCGGGCTGTGGAAGGAATCCAGGTAAACGATGAAACCCTGGCTTTCGATGTTTTAAAAAAAGCGGGGCCGGGCGGCCATTTTGTTTCCAACCGCCATACGCGCAAATTTATGCGCACCGAACTGTATCAGCCTCAGCTTAGTGACAGGAATAACCGCCAAGACTGGGAAAGAGAAGGTGCCAAATCAGCACAGGTTCGAGCGACAGAAATAGTCAGAAAAATTCTGGCAAAGCCTGAAACACCTGTTCTTTCTTCTGAAATGCGCACCGAGATCCGCAAAGAGATCCCCGGGCTGCAAGATGGTATAATTTAATCCACTACTTGCTAAAGCAGGTAGATTTCTGTTCCGACTAAAAGTCAGTCGAAAGGTACTTGGACGAATTAGGTTCACCGTTCTGGGTTCTGCGTTCAACCTTGAACCTTAAAACGCAAATCATCATGATGCTAATGCTGTTCGCCTGAAAGGTGAATGTTTTAAACCTGGTGAATGGAAAAATGAAAAACTGATGGAGATAAGCGTTTATGATTATTATCGGGGAAAAAATTAACGCCACCCTTGATGCTGTAAAAACAACAATATTAAATCGTGACGCCAAAAGTCTTTTAGATTTAACCCAAAAGCAGGTATCTGCCGGCGCTGATTATATTGATGTGAATATAGGCACCGGCGTGGGATCACAGGAAGATGAAATTCGATCCATCAAATGGGCGATAGAGAGTATTCAAGGCCAAGTCGAAACACCGCTTTGCATTGACAGTGCCGATCCAAAGGTGATTGCAACCGGCCTTGAAACTTTAAACGCTAAGCCTTCCATGATCAATTCGGCCAAAGCCGAAAAATACAGCTTAGAGGCGGTGGTACCGCTTGCCGCCGAACATGATTCATTATTAATTGCCCTGGCCATGGACGAAGACGGCATTGCAAATACGGTAGATGGCCGGCTGCGAGCGTGTGAAAAAATTTGTAATGCCTGCCAAAAGTACGGCATTCCGATTGAAAATCTTTATATAGATCCTTTGGTTATGCCGATCAGTACCGATGTAAACTCAGGGTTGGTCACCCTTGAAACCATTTTCGCCATTAAGAAAAGTTTTCCCGGTGCTAAAACGGTGACCGGTCTTTCAAATGTTTCTTACGGTCTGCCTCAACGACGCAGGCTCAATATAGCTTTTTTGCACATGTGCATCTTTGCAGGGCTTGATGCCGCCATTGTCGATCCTTTGGATCAAGAATTGATGGCCGCGGTAAAAACCGCAGAAGTCCTGGCCGGCAAGGATCGGCATTGCCGGCGGTACATGCGGGCCTTTAGAAAATAAACCCTAAACTGATCGGTTCTATGTTCAGGGTTCAAAGGTTATAACATCTTGACATTACTTAACGTTACAAATCAATATCAAGATTGGTCTATCGCACCCATTGGGTGAGAATGGCTGCCGCCTCTATTGAAGCGTAACTCTTTTGAATTGAGCCTGTTAGGGCTCATCAACCCGGAACCTTGAACGTTGAACCGCTCAACCTAGGTAAATTTAAGGAGGATATAGTGATTGAATTATTCAGACCGGGAGTATTGGTAAAGCCTTATGAACGCTTAAGCCGTGATCAGTTGCAATGGCTGGATCAAGCATCACTGAACATTTTGTCTGATCCGGGCGTTTGGTGTTACAGCGAGCGGGCAGCCCGGCTTTTCAAAGACCATGGTGCTAAAGTTCGAGAAGAGGATTCCTCGGGTGCGAAATGCTGGCGGGTAAGCTTTCCGGGCGGACTTATTAAAGAAGCCGTAGCCAAGGCTCCCTCACGCCTTGTTTTAGGCGCCCGCAAACCGGAAAATCGCCTGCTTCTCGACACTGAAGTTCCCAGGGTTTATTTTGGAACAGGATCGGAAGCCAATATATGGCTCGAAACCGAATTGGAAGATTTTGTCAGTGAAAAAGACAGCTCCCTCAAAACAAAAGTGCCTCGCTACACAGAGATCAGAGGCAGCACGGCCTTGCTGAGCCGCGCGGCCAAGCTCTGTGAACAACTCGAGCATCTGGATTTCTTTATCCGGCCGCTGAACATCCAGGACCCCGGGATTACCTCCGACAACCATGATGTTAATAAATTTTTTGCCAGCCTTAACAATATCACCAAGCATGTGCAGGCCGGCTTGACCAGCCTGGCACGTTTCAAAGATGTTGTAACCATGGCGGAAATTATAGCAGGGGGCGAAACGGAACTAAGAAAAAATCCCATCATTTCTTTTATCGCCTGTGTCTTTAAAAGCCCGCTGCAAATTGTGGATGACACCGCTGAAAAGGTTTTTGCCATTGTCGAATCGGGGTTGCCGCTTGTCATTTCTTCTTCACCCCAGGGAGGATCGTCCGCACCCATCCAGGAGGCCGGCATGGTCGCCCAGATCAACGCCGAGATTCTGGCCGGGATTACACTGACGCAACTCATCAGAGAAGGTGCGCCGGTGCTTTATGGCAGCGTTCCGGTTCGGGCTCGACTGGACGATCTGCATGACCTTTACGGCTGCCCTGAATTCAACCAGTATAACATCGACTGCGTTCAGATGGCGCGTTATTATAAAGTCCCATGCTATTCCACTGCCGGCGTAGGCGATGCCAAAGTGCCGGGCATGCAGGCTATGTTTGAGAAACTGTTTACCCATCTTTACATGGCAACCAGCGGCGCACAATATATCCACTATGCGTTTGGTCTTTTGGACCGAACCAACTGTTTCTGCCCGCTGCAGGCTGTGCTTGACAATGAACAGGTCGGGAAAATCAAACATTGTCTTCGGGCGCCCAAGGTTTCTGTGCAAGATACCGATGATGCCGTCAAAATGGTAAAAAAAGTGATGGCTTCCAGCCACCGGCTTTTTGCCCGCCACGCTCGCAAGGCCATGCACAGCGGAGATATATCCAGCCCTTATCAGTTCGAAACCAAAGATAAGAAAGACAACGTCATTGAAAACGCACTTGAGTACATGGCTCGTCTGGAAGCCGAGCCGGCCCCTCACCTGGATCCGGATGTGGTGAATGACATATATAATAAGGTGCCGGGCCTGCTGCCGGGCCTAAAAACAGCATAATCAGAAAATTAATTGGGAGGAATGATTAATGAATACCAGCGAACTTCTTGAAAAGATTGCATTCAATGTTATCCAGGGAAGAGTGGAAGCCGAAGATGACGGCTTTGATCCGGGCCTGGAAGGCCGGCCGGCGGTAACAGAACTGGTCACCGAAGCGTTGGATCAAAATATAGACCCCAAAAAGATATTGATGGAATCATTAACCGAATCCATGGAAACCGTGGGTGAAAAATTTGAAAAAAAAGAATATTTGATTCCGGACATGCTGGCCTCGGCCGAATGTGTGGGAGTTGCCATGGATTTATTGGCGCCGCATTTGATCAAGGCGGGCGTTGAGAGCAAGGGCAAGTTTGTAATTGCCACCGTAAAAGGTGACCTTCATGACATCGGCAAAAATATTGTCGCCATCATGCTCAAAGGGGCGGGATACCAGGTCATTGATCTGGGAACGGATGTCTCTGCGGACCGGATCACGGCGGCGGTCAAGGAAAACCAGGCCTCTTTTCTGGGTCTTTCGGCATTGTTGACCACCACCATGCGCGTTATGGGTGAGGTTGTTGAGCAACTGAAAGAAGAAGGGATTCGGGACCGCGTCAAGGTCCTTATCGGCGGTGCCCCCACATCCATCGAATTTGCGCACGAGATCGGTGCGGATGCCTATTGCAAAGATGCGTTTCAGGCCATCGACCTTTTAAAAACAACGGCCGCTTGAACGGTTGTCTTCAAGGAGAGTAAGGATGTCAGAAAAAAAAGCATATACCCAGGCATTTCAAACCGGAAAGTACGACAAGGCCACCGGCCTGCTGGGAAAATATGACAATGTCAGAAGATTTTGGGAAGATCAGGTGACCGCCATCTTTTTACGCCCCGCCCTCAACGATCTGGTAGCGCGCAAGAAAAAACGATTGGAACGTTTGCGCATACTGGATGTGGGCTGCGGCAGCGGGGACGGGTATGACCTGATTATGGGGGTTACCACCAAGCACCCGGGCATCCATGATTACATTGTCAACGCCGTCACCGACGACATGTTAAAGGAATATGTCGGCATTGATCTCAACGAAAATCTGATTCAGCAGGCGCTGGAATACTATGGTGACAAACCCAAATTGCGATTTGAAACAACAGATATTTCCCAGGGTATGATTCCCGGGATTTTGGGTGAAGAACCGCCGTTCGATTTATATTTTACTTCTTTCGGGACCCTTTCACACTTTACCAGTGAGCAGTGCATTAAAATCATCGCCGACATCTTAAGGCACGCACCTGACCAGGCCCTTTTTATGGGAGACTGGCTCGGTCGTTACACCTTTGAATGGCAGGATTTGTGGCACCACCCGGCCGATCAGGAGTACTTCATGGACTACCGCATATCCTATATCTACCCCGAAGAGGAGAGAGCCGCAGCCGATGTGGCCGCTTTTCCGCTCAAGCTTGTCTGCCGCCGGGAAATTGAAGATATCATAAAAAAGGCCTCTCAGCAGGCCGGTGTCGAAATCAAACCATTGGTCTATTTCGATCGCTCCATATTCATCGGCCGCCACCTGGACACGGGGGATTACAACAAGAACTGCCCCAAGCTTCGCGGCCCGGTCAACGCTCTTTTTGAAACTTACGTGCGCACGGATTTAGAGAATTTATTGGTCGATTACGTCCCCCGGACAGGATTTGAGCACCTCAACAACTTCTTTGAATCGTTTTTCATGTCCAGCAACGCCTTGGTCAAATACACCATGGGTCTTTTAGGCGACTACGATTGCGACACCGGTAAGCTGGAATGTACCCCGGATATTCTTCCCTATTACCCCAAACCGCTTCAAGAAGCCATGGAAACCATGCGCAGGGTCGTAGAGGCCGTGGGCTGGTTAAAGTGGGGAGATGTGCGCGCCAATCTGATCGAATCGGTCCTCGGTTTTGCCCTGCGAAAGCTGGAAATGGAGCTTCAACCCGGAACGGGGATGGGGCACGGACTTGTCGGTATATTCGAAATCAGAAAATAAAATCGTGTTACGATTTTATGACACGCGGCCGCGCCGCTCTGTTTGCTTCGGCCCTATGGCCAGCCGCACCGCACTTTATCCTTAAAAATGATTTTATATTTTTTCATACAAGATTCATGAAATACTAATGCTTGGAAGGAAGGAAGCGCTTAATGAGTGGATTTGCTGTCGTCTATAATAAAAAAGATCGCCTGGAACTTGAGTCGATGTTTCGTTTAATCCAACATCGCGGTCCGTATTTATCAGGGATATTCGAAGATAAACGGATCGCAATGGCGCAGAACTATCTGATCGGCGACATTTCCGGAAACCCGGATGCCGTTTTAGCGGGCGGCGATACACAGGTACCGGCCTTTAACGCAACGTATCCCGAATTAAGAATCTGCTACGACGGTCAGATGGGAAACTGGCAGGAATTGGCCCCGGCTTATAAAATACCGGACGGTCCTTTCCGGGAAGAGCGCCTGCTGCTGCAACTTTACCAAAACCACGGCCAATCCATGTTTTCGCATTTAAATGACGCCGTCTTTGCTTTCGTGATGTCCGACGGCGAAAACCTGTTTGCCGCCCGAGACCTTTTAGGCATCAAGACCCTGTTTTACGGTTGGAAAAACACACGGCTTTATTTTGCTTCCGAATTAAAGAGCCTGGTAGAAATCACCGACGATGTCCATGAATTTCCGCCGGGACATTATATGGACGGTTCGGGCACACTGTTTCGGTTTGCCGAACTGCCGCAATCTCCGCCTGAAATCATTAAAGACGACCCGGACGAAATAACGGCAACGATCAGAGATATTATCCAGCGCAGCTTCAATAATCGCGTAGACTTCAACGTAGTCACCGGCAGCCTGCTCAGCGGCGGCATTGACAGCAGTGTCATCGCCTGGCTGGCGAGTGCCGCTTACAAGGAAAAATTCGGAAATGAGCAGCGTCTAAAAACATTTGCCTTGGGCGTGGGAGAAAGTGAAGATATTAAATGCGCCCGCTTAATGGCCGACCATATCGACTCCGACCACCATGAACTGATTGTGGATCTGGACCAGATCCTGGCGGTGCTGCCCGAAGTGATCCGCTGTCTAGAGTCCTTTGATCCTTCCCTGGTAAGAAGCTCCGTGGCGAATTACCTCATTTCTAAATATGCAAAAGAACAAAAAATTGATGTTTTGCTTTCCGGCGAAGGCGGAGATGAGGTTTTTTGCGGATACTTGTACCTTAAGGAGTTTCCGACCGAAGAATTGTTTGCCAGACAAATGGAATGCATCGCCTTTTTACACAACAACGCCTCTTTACGCCTGGACCGCATGAACCTTTGCAACTCTATTCGGGTAGTGACCCCTCTGATATCCGGCGAATTGCTCAACTATGCCATGACCCTTCCCCCTGAATATAAGCAAAAACCGGACGGCGATCATAAAATCGAAAAATGGATCTTCAGAAAGGCTTTTGAAAACGAGCTTCCCGAAGAGATCGTATGGCGGCTGAAACAGGAATTCTCTCAAGGATCCGGCTCCGCCGATGTTCTGCCCATCTATTTTGAAGAGATTTTTGAAGATGATGAACTGTCGGCAGCTCAAACCGACTTCCCCATGGTGCGCAGCAAGGAAGAGCTTTATTATTTTAATATCTTTAAAGAACACTTTGGCAGCGGGCGAGCAATAGATACGGTCGGTCAGTGGATTCGTTTATAGCTGCTATATATGACCATGCTTATTGCTTTTTTTATGTAAACCAAATTGTTGTGATATATTCAATTTAAGGTGAGCAGGTGATTATGTGATATCCATTCCATATCTCGGTGCTGGCATTTGAAAAAATCATGGATGGAGAGGGCCGAATTGTAAATCATTTGGGATATGGCTCTTAAAAACATAATAAAATCAAGTGTCGGTTTAATATCCCACATAATGAAACGGCTCGATCTCGGAAAGCTGCTGGGGGGTGAGCGTTTTAAAACCCGATGCTTCAATCAAATCCTTGGCCCGCTCAATATCGTTAACATCTATAACAAAGACTGCATTTTTTCGACTTTCTATAACAAAACCATAGCCATTTTCGATATTGATATTTTCGGTAGAAAGGGTCTGTAAAAGCTTATCAAGCCCACCCGGACGATCCTCGATCAGAACAGCAATAATTTCTTTTAGTTCCACCGGAATGCCTTCTTTGCTGAGCGCTTTTTGGCCCTGTTTGGGATCGTTTACAATAAGATTGATGAATCCCGAATCGCCGAAAGAAGATATCGTAGCTGATCGGATATTAATATTTTTTCGTGCAAGAATTGACGTTATTTGACCGAGGACGCCGGGTTTGTTTTCTACCGGTATGGTAAGTTGATAGGCTTTCATGACTTTTTTTATTTTCCTGTCCGTTGATAATCACGGGTTGTTTTGTTTTTAAAATAAAGGACTTTTTTTCTAAAAATATAGAAAAACAATCTAAGAGTGTCAATACAATTCGAGCAAAGAAACAGCAAAGCTCCACCCTAAAGCAAAAGAAGTCATGCCCTAATATTTCGGACTCGAGCCCCTTGCAGATATTTAGAAAGTGGCTAAATTAAAAGTACTGTTTTTTAATGCCGTCAAATCCGGTTTTTTTATACTCTGATCAAGTGATCTTTGTCGAGGGTGAACCCACAAAGAAAACAGGAGGCCGCTATGTCAATGTATTTTTATGATGAAACTGACGAATGGCCGGAATATCAAATCATCAAGGATGATATTCGCTGCCTGGAAAAAGAGCATGTTAAGATCCGAAAAGAATTACAAGAAGCTGAGTCTGCCTCTGGATCTGATCCTTCAGACGCGGTTTTAAAAGCCAAGGTACATGGACTAAAGAAAAAAATGAAAGAGATTGAAAAAAAGCTCGATGGATCCCTTGGCCTGTACCGATAATGGCAGCTTTTTTCTGTCTTCGCTCGAATTTGGGTAACAATCTGTTGAGAAATGATTGTTTGTTGACATTAAGAAAAAAAGCTGCTTCAAAATTTCCGGAAATAAAACAAAATCAAAGGAGGGTCACCATGAAGAAATCGTTTGGTGCAAAAACGCTAATTTTTCCCACACCGGTATGGTGTGTGGGTTCCTATGACACGGCGGGAAACCCCAACATTATGACTATTGCCTGGGGTGGTATTTGCTGCTCCCAGCCCCCCTGCGTGACCATTTCTCTTCGAAAGGCGACCTACACCTATGGGAGTATAATGGAGAGACAGGCGTACACCCTAAATGTGCCGTCTGAAAAATATGTGAAGGAAACCGATTATTTTGGCATGGCATCCGGTAAAAATGTGGATAAATTCAAGAAATCCGGTCTTACCCCCGTTAAATCAGATATTGTCGACGCACCGTATGTAAAAGAGTTTCCAATGGTGTTGGAATGTAAGGTGATTCATCATTATGAAATCGGTTTGCACACCCATTTTGTTGGCGAGATTATGGATGTTAAGATTGAAGATGAGATGTTGACGGATGCGGGCAAACCGGATATTGAAAAAATTCGGCCCATTGTTTATAGCCCTGAAGCCCAAAAGTATCACGGTATCGGTAAATTTATTGGAAAAGCATTTGACATAGGAAAGAAATTATAATTTAAATTTAGCACTATTATGTTTGAATAAAATCTTAAAAAATGTCGGTTGGCAAGTTTTCATTCAATTGAATTTCGATAAATACTGCGTGATGACTGCCCTGCGTGATGACTGCCCAATGATAAAAAAGATCATTATACTTATAGTCCTTCTGCCCTGCCTGGCCATTGCCGGAGATCTTTCCAAGGCAGATTCTGTTTTGGTGAAAAAACATGAGAAGCGGCTGTACCTTATGAAAAACAAAAAGCCGTTTAAGATTTATCGGATCGCACTGGGCGCAAATTCAAAAGGACCCAAAAGACGATCAGGCGATGAACGAACGCCGGAAGGAACATACATACTGGATTATAAAAATTCCGATAGCGATTTCTACAAAGCCATTCATATATCTTATCCAAACGATCAAGACATCAAAAGAGCCAAAGAAATGGGTGCTGCTCCGGGCGGGGATATCATGATACATGGCCAAAAAAATGGCGCTAAAAATTTCAGCCGTATCCATCGGTACGTTAACTGGACGGACGGTTGTATTGCGGTTACAAATACCGAGATGGACGAGATTTGGGCATCTGTAGACGTCGGCACACCCATAACGATTGAACCCTAAAATATTTCAGCGTCCCTCCAGTCCTTTTTCAAAGGTCTCTTTTTAACAGTTGCATCCATTGATTTTACGTTAAAATTATTTTCCGGCCGGCTGCACTTTATCGAAGTTTCTTAAAATTAAGTATGCGAAACTTGAGATAGGAATTTTAGCCTTTCGTTTATTAGATCCCGTCCCGCTTTCAGAGGGACGGGAGTTTCATAAAATCGTTACACGATTTTATTTCGCGTTGATTTTGGTAGCTATCTTGGCATTGAACTTGGCGGCATCGATGATGAACCTGTCGTGGGTTCCTTCAGAAATCTTATCAATGCCGTCATCGGCAACAATTGAAAAGACAAGTTTCCGGCCTTCCACCTCTTCTAATTTAACATTTACTGTCACAGTCAAGCCAGGGGGGGTAGCAGCGATATGATTTAAATTTACACCAATTCCGACTGATTGCTCATGGGGCCAGTCTATATGGGGATTGGTGGCCTGGATACATGCCCATTCAAACAAGCCCACCATAAACCCGGTAGCTAAAACTTTCGGCATGACTTGAAACTCGGGAGATTCAGGATACAGATGAGGTACGGTTTTGTTTTCCGGAACCTTGAATTTAAATGAATAGGTTAAACCGGGCTGCAGAGAATTTTTCATGATTCACCTCCATGGGTAGATTTTTAGTTTGGCATAGAAACCCTGACCCTGTGGACCAGGTCAGCGATCAATTGGCTCTGCTTCTAGAATCGCTGAAAGAGTTTGAAGTGAACTAAAGTTTAAAGTGAGCTAAAGTTAAGGAATTCTACCAATTATATAAAATCACCGGAGCGAAGCGACTCCACAACTTTAGGCACTTTGAACTTGTTCGGCTTTAAGTAAACCAACCACTTCCAGGGGTTAAATCATAGATGGCCCCTCTGAGATCGGGTCTATACGACGTAAGATTTTTATTGTTTATCGTTACTATTTCTGTTAATTATATATTAGTCAAATTAATTGTTTTAATAAATCTAATTAGTGAAACTTATTTTAAATGGAATGGCAACAGATCGTAGGGTTTTATCATGTAGCTAAGCTGGGCAGCTTTACAAAAGCTGCCAACACCACATTCCGAACCCAGTCGGCAATCAGTCAACAGATTAAAAATCTTGAAGAAGAATTAGGGTGTCAGCTCTTTGAAAGGATCGGCAAACGCAAGTTGCGCTTGACTTCTGCCGGCAACAGGTTTTTTAAATTTTCAGAGACAATTCTGGAAAGACACTCCTTTCTTATTGAGGAACTCAATGAGATGAAAGGAGTCCAAAAAGGTCGCTTGAGAGTGGCCGCACCTTTCACGACACTCTTCCATTTGTTCCCCCTCGCGCTTAAGCATTATATCACACAATTTCCTAATGTCGAACTGACCATCCTCGATCGGTCACAGCAGGATATTCTTGGCCTTATCAAAAATGGAGATATCGATTTTGGTCTTGTGCTGGAATCCATTGTTCCAAAAGATCTTACGGCACTTCGTTGGAAGAAGGTCAGAACCGTTGTTATAACACCTGTCGGCCACCCCTTGGCCAAAGCGAAAAGGGTCACACTGAAACAAATTGGAAAATATCCTCTGATTTTACCCCCCATAAATTTAAAATACCGCAGCAGTTTAGAAGAGAGGTTCCAAAAACTGGGTGTTGACTACCACATCGTCATGGAATCTTCTAATGTCGAGTTAAGTTCCCTATATGTTGAGATGGGACTCGGCATATCTTTTGCTACGGTGGTGAAGGATTTGCCGGAATTGAAAAAAAGGAAGTTGGCGTTTTTGCCAATGGATCATTTATTTAAACCAGATTATATAGTGGTAGTTATGAGGAAGGATAAAACCCTGTTTTCATACAAGGACGCCTTTGTTAAAATTCTGTTTGGAGAAGCGTTTTTCTAATCAATTTAAATTAATTGCGTCGTCTCAATAGTTCGGTCCTTTGAAAAAAAATCGATTTTAAGGAGCTTCAGGTATGATTTAATTTTTGACTGGAAGCTGTCTGAATGAATTAGGGATCGTTTTGAAAGAACCAAGTGCGATTTAACTTTATAAATGAAATCCCCCTGTTGAAGCGGAAACCTTTATGAATAGCCCGGGCAGGTTCTTTCATTACGAACTCTTATTCATGAGTTCTTTCAGCAAAAATTAAATCATTCCTGAAGCGGTAATGTTTTCAAAAGACAAAAGTGTTGCGAGATATCTATTTTTAGAATCATTTAGGGTGGTGTTTTTCAAGATAGGCATGCCTTTCTTCTTTGGATTTTTCAGATAGATCCTGACATTTTTTGTAAAAGACTTTGAGGTCATTATCGCAGGTTTTTAAAAGTTCTAAAAAAGCCGGTACCAGATCATGATAGGTGGATACGGATATTAATTTTGCATTATTCATCTTTCGATTCATCCACAAATCATAACCTGAATACCCGCCCCATTGCTGTTTCAACAACCGGTATTCATCTTTTAACTTTTCAAATACGGCTGCCTTGGCATGTCGTTTTTCCGGTGAAGGTAAATCCTTGGCATACAACGTTTCAAGCTCTTTACGATATTTTGTCACCAGTTCGATAAACTGACGTCGTCGCCGGTAATCCATTTTGTAATCTTCAGAGGTTTTCAGATTATCTCTTGTTGCCAGCCAACGCCGCAAACTTTCCTTCTCAACGGCGATTGCAAAACTTTCATTAAAGGTGGTATCGTCCCCCACATAGAGAATATGATGGGACAGTTCGTGAAAGATCAGCGCCGCCAGTTTAATATCACTGCGATAAATAAAGGTGTTGAAAACCGGGTCATCTAACCATCCCAATGTTGAATATGCTGCAACCCCCCCAATGTAGACATCATATCCCTGCGTCTCCAGTTGATGACCATAATCGAAAGCATCTTTTTTTGAAAAATAGCCTCGGTATACCGCGCAACCGATAATCGGATAGCACCAGGTTTTAGGCGCAAAAGAGAACTCCGGTGTCGCCCACATATTCCAGCCGGCAAAAGGTCGTTCCAGTTCTACGAAACTGAGATACTGATCCTTAACCGGCAGAAAAAGTTCATCCTTTGCAAACGTTCGGATGTCCATCACCAACCTGAGTTTTTCTCTCAGTTTTTCCGACGTATCGGGGTTGTCGAGAAGCTCATGGATCGGCTGCTTTTTATTGAGGATAGTGATTTGGCCGGATATCAGTTGTTTATAATATCGTATCGATTCACAGCCGGTTAACACTGCTACCAAAAGCACGCAAAAAACAATTTGAATCCAAATCGATTTTAATAACATAGCAAGATAGTTCGCTCCTCTCACAGTTGGAACAATGGAATAATGGAATAATGTGTTCAGAGAAAATAGCAACATGGATTATTGTAAAATTCATATTGACAGTGAATAAAATCAACATTCCAATATTCCATCATTCCATTCGTGAGTTAAATATTTAAACCTCGAAACCCTATTATTCCTAATAGATCTTAGAATTCAGAGACGTTAATTTAAGGTAATAGATGGTGAATGATGAGTTCTCTCATCTCATTCCATGCGTCTTTTCCAATCGATGATTCATCAATGATCAGATGATGCATTTTTTCTTTTGCACCCGTGGTGCTTTTTTCTACCGGGTGCAGTCTCCATTGATGTAGTCCCCTATTTTTTATGATGCGCTTTAATCTTCGATACGAAACCAATTCATCTCGCGTATCGATAAAGATGAGCGTTGGCACGTTCAGCTTAGAGGCCATGTTTTTATTAAAATGTTCTATGGCTTCAAACAGAGCATTATATCCTGCAACGGGTGTTCCCCTATTGGAGCAATACGACTTTATAAAAAAATTCGGGATCACCAGTCTTGGAAATGGGGAGAGTATTTTTGCTAAATAATTAATTGTATAAATATGTAGTGCCGGTGCCAAAAGGACCATCCGGTTAAAATAAACATCCGTATATGAAGCAAACAGAGTAGCACCCATGAGCCCGCCCAGTGAAAAACCGATCAAGAACAGGGGGACTTGTTTTTCACGACTCCTGTTCCCGGCAAGGCCATAGGCCCGATGTGTTTCTTTGATCCAACATTCATACGAAACTGTTTTAAATGTTTCCATTCGGGCTTTATTGTCATCGACGTTCGCCTTTTGAATATAATTTTTTCCATGCCCGCGCAATGACAAATTCAACACATCAATGCAAGAATGGGTGAGCAGGGCAATAATGGATTCCATTTTGTCGGGCTTCAGATTAAGCCCATGAATAACCAGGGCCACACCGTTTACTCTGTCCGGATGTATCGATTTGATCCACTCAACGCCATCCTCGTTGGATAGTATCGTTTGAGAATCGGGAGATGGTGTTAAACCTTTTTGGTTCTCATTCATGAAAACATCGAAGTAATTGATATATTGCCTCACTGCCGAACGTTAGCGCCTCAACCGGAATGCGCTCATCTGCGGCGTGTATCAGTCTGGCAAAGTCTAAACTTTCCGGCAATTGCATGGGTATAAAACCATATGTCTGAATGCCGATTTTTGAAAAAAACCGCGCATCGGACGATGCACTGAGTAGATACGGAACGGGGATGCCATCCGGATCCAGGGTGCGCAAGACGGCTGCCAATGTATCAAACAAACCCATATCCGGTTCAGGGGGACCGGGATCATAGCGGATGACTTCAAGTTCGATATCGTCATCGATAACTTCTTTTATTTCTTCTATGATGTCTTCCGGTCCGAAGCCGGGCAGCAGACGACCATCCAGCATGACCTCAATTTCACTGGGCAACACATTGACTTTATCTCCTCCCCGCACAATGGTGGCATTTACCGTGTTGCGCAACATGGGGATAAAATTTCTTCCCTTTTCCCCAAGCAGTTTTAACACTATGTCTGTGAACAAAGGATTCGCCAATTGCCGCATCACCATCCTGCCGGGAAACGGTAAAGCAGAGGCCATTTCTTCAACCAATGTTCGGACAACAGGGGTAATATGAACGGGCAAGTATTTTTTATCAAGCTGGTTCAGCATTCTAGCCAGCTTTGCCATTGCGCCGTCTTTCATGACAAAGGCGCCGTGACCGGATCGGCTTCGGATGGTGGCCTTAATACTGCAAATCTGCTTCTGAATGACTTCTATCGGAAAAAACTTTTTCCCCTTTAAATAAAATGAAAAACCGCCAAATTCACTGATTGCATATCGAATCCCTTTAAAATAATCCGCGTGGCGTTCCACCAGAAAACCCGTACCTAAATTTCCTCCGGCTTCCTCATCACTCATAATACACAAAACAACATCACCTGCAAGATGGGTATTTTCATATTTCGCACGAAGAAAGGCACAAAGCATCATTGCAACGGCGCCCTTCATATCCAATGCACCGCGGCCCCATAAAAACCCGTCGACGATTCTTCCTTCAAATGGCGGGTATTGCCAGACCTGACCGGCCGTGGTTACCACATCCACATGTCCGTATAACAACAACGGCGGTGCGTTGCCATTTCCTTTTAGACGACAAATCAGATTGGGTCGTGTTGGATCCTGGTAGAGTATTCTGGTATCAATGCCGGCAGATTGGATCAAGCGATTGATGTAATCGATACATTCCGCCTCTTTTCCAGGAGGGTTGGTCGTATCAAAGCGGATCAGGTTTTGCAGAATCTCTGCCGGTTGTCGGTAAAGATAAGAATTGGCATTCACTGGTTTTTTTTGTTTAACGATGGCTTTCGTATGATCTTACCTTAAAAAATTTTCCCAGCATGCGATACGTTATTGGCGTTGCTGAAAATAAGGGTGCGAAAGTTTAAGTTATGATTTATAAAAAAATAAATATTACTGAAGACATACCTATAAGTCAAGATCGTTATAAAGGTGTCCTTAGGCATCATCAGTTAACCCTTGACACCTAACTTTACCTCAGCCTATATATTTCCCGTTTTGTTTACGATCAATTAGGTTCAATTTAACCAAGGAGGGGACAATGATGAAAAGATTATTGATATTGTTGACTGCCACGCTATTTCTAACTGCATCCTGGGCATTGGCCGGGCCCGTCAAAATTGGCATGATCACTACCCTTTCCGGAGGCGGCAGCGCTTTAGGGATTGCCGTTCGGGACGGATTCAAACTGGCCATCGACCAGGAAGGCGGCAAGCTCGGCGGTTATCCCGTTCAGTTGATGGTGGACGACGACTCCCGTAAGCCCGACAAGGCAAAACAAATTTCCGACCGCTTTATTAAGAAAGACAATGTAGATATCATGACCGGTATTATATGGTCGAATCTTGCTATTACCGTGGTTCCCAAGGCCGTGCGCACAGGCGTCTTTTACATCAGCCCCAATGCAGGTCCATCGCTTCTTGCCGGAAAAGGCTGTCATGAAAATTATTTCAATGTAGCATGGCAGAATGACAACCTTGACGAGGCCATGGGACAGTATGTGAAGGACAAGAACTTTAAAAAGGTCTTTCTCCTGGCGCCGAACTATCCGGCGGGCAAGGACCATCTGAAGGGCTTCAAGCGTTTTTACACGGGTAAACCTATTGCCGAGGTGTACACAAAGTTGGGGCAAAAGGATTATGCAGCCCAAATCGCTGCGATTCGAAGCGCCAAACCGGATGCGGTCTTCTTCTTTCTACCCGGCGGTATGGGAATCAGCTTTATCAAGCAATACAACCAGGCCGGTCTGACCAAAGAAATTCCTCTGTTCGGTCCCGCGTTTTCTTTTGACCAGACCATTCTGAGTGCCGTGGGCAACGCCGCTCTTGGTGTCATGAATTCCTCCCAGTGGAACAAGGACATCGACAATCCGGCCAACAAGAAGTTTGTTGCCGATTTCAAAAAAGCCTATAGACGTCTGCCTTCTTTGTACGCCAGCCAGGGGTATGACGCTGCTCGCCTGATTGCCAGTGCCATCAAGGCCGTGGGCGGAGATATGTCGAAAAAAGATGCTTTCCGTAAAGCGCTTCGAAAAGCTGATTTTGATTCTGTTCGCGGCAATTTTAAATTCGGACCGAATCATCATCCAGTCCAGGATATTTATATCAGGGAAGTTGTTGAAGAAGACGGCGTGTTGACCAACCGGATCGTCACCAAGGCATTTGCCGACCACTCCGATGCCTATGTGGGCCAGTGTAAGATGAAGTAATTGACATGTATCTGTTACTCTTTTGCCAACAATTCCTTAACGGCCTTCAATTTGGAGTGATGCTGTTTCTGATGGCCTCCGGGCTGACCCTGATTTTCGGCATTATGGATTTGATCAACCTGGCCCACGGGTCCTTGTTCATGGTCGGAGCGTATTTGTGTGCAACGGTTTTTCAGCAAACAGGCTCTTTCATGCTCGGTCTTCTTGTAGCGCTTCCAGGGACTGCCCTTGTGGGAATCGTGGTAGAAATCTTTACGCTCCGAACCCTTTATGCCCGTGATCATTTGGACCAGGTTCTGGCCACGTTCGGATTGATCCTGTTTTTCAACGAACTGACCAAAATTATTTGGGGACCCCGAGCACTGTTCCTTGACGTACCTGAAGCGTTATCGGGAACTATCGAAATCATTCCCGGCGCACCCTATCCAACCTTTCGTTTGGCCATTATCGTCGTAGGGATTATAGTGGCAATTTTTTTATATTTTCTAATTACGCGAACACGTTTGGGTATGCTGATTCGTGCCAGTGCCACCAACCGGGAGATTGTCGGCGCTTTGGGGGTGAACGTTAAGCTGCTTTACACTCTGATTTTCGGGTTGGGCGCGCTATTGGCCGGGCTCGCCGGGGCCATGGCCGGCCCTTTGTTTGCGGTTGAGGTCGGCATGGGTGAGGATATTTTGATTCTGACATTCGTGGTCATTGTCATCGGCGGCATCGGTTCCATACGGGGGGCACTTGTTGGAGCGATTCTCGTGGGGCTCATCGACACATTGGGCCGGGCGTTTCTCCCCGCCCTGTTTAAGCTGTTTTTAGACCCGGCCACCGCGGACGGCGTTGGCGCCTCTCTTGATTCCATGGCCATCTACATTTTAATGGCGGTGGTGTTGGCCTGGAAACCAAGAGGATTGCTGCCGGCTCATGAATAGATTTCAGCCCACTTTGAAGGCCTGTATTCTCATGGCCGCCCTGGTATTTTTAATAGGGCTCCCTCCGGTTGCATCTGCGTTGGAAGCGACGTTTTACATCGGGTTGTTCAGCCGAATTTTGATTTACGCCCTCGCGGCCGTAAGTCTGGACCTGATTTTGGGGTATGGCGGCATGGTGAGCTTCGGACACGCCGCCTTTTTCGGTGCCGGCGCTTATGTTGTCGGCATCTTTGCCTTCCATGGCATCGAAGGGTCTGCGGTCATCAGCTGGCCTTTTGTGATCATGGGTACAGACAACGCCTTGATCTCATGGGCGGTGGCAGCCGCTGCGTCGGCCGGTTTAGCGTTTGTCATCGGCGCAATCAGCCTTCGTACCAGCGGCGTATATTTTATTATGATCACTCTGGCTTTTGCACAGATGATGTATTTTTTCTTTACTTCCCTTGAACTTTACGGCGGTGACGACGGATTGAGTCTTTTTACCAGAAACCGGCTTGGACATTTGGATCTGAGCAACGATGCTGCTTTCTATTACACTTGTCTCGGGCTGTTGATCGGTTTTTTATTGTTCACCCGGCGTCTGGTGAATTCGCGGTTTGGAATGGTCATTCGCGGCTGCAAGGAAAACGAGCGGCGCATGGGCGCCCTGGGATTTCCCACCTATCGTTACAAACTGATCTGTTTTGTCATTGCCGGGGCCGGAGCCGGTCTTGCAGGGGCCTTGATGGCCAATCAGACCGAGTTTGTCAGCCCGAGCCTTTTGCACTGGACCGTTTCGGGTGACATATTGGTGATGGTGGTTTTAGGGGGTGTCGGCACCATTGTTGGCCCGGTATTCGGGGCGATAGTGCTTTTGCTTTTAGAAGAGTTTATTTCCCGCTACACCGAACATTGGATGCTTTTTCTCGGGCCCATTTTGATCTTTGTGGTGTTGTTCGCCCGTCGCGGTCTTTACGGATCTTTTGTGGAAAGGATAGGGAACAATGGATAAACCTATCTTGACAGCTCAAGGACTCACCAAAGCCTATGGCGCGCTTAAAGCCACCGATGCCCTTTCTTTAGAAATACAGCCCGGAGAGATTCATGCCATTATCGGGCCCAATGGCGCCGGAAAAACCACCGCCATCGGCCAGCTTTCCGGAGAACTCACCTCTGATGCGGGAACCATTTATTTTGCGGGTCAAGATATTACCCGCCTCCCGGTGCATAAACGGGCTTGTCTGGGGTTGGCGCGGTCGTTTCAAATCACATCGATTCTTCTAAATTTTACGGCCGAAGACAACGTGGCCATGGCTGTACAGGCCCGTGACGGCCATTCATTCAGGTTTTGGAAATCCGCACGAACCGATCGAAAACTGCGCGTCCCTGCGCGTGACGTGCTAAAAGAGGTGGGCCTTGCCGATCGCGCGGATGTTATAGCAGCCCGACTCTCCCATGGTGAACAGCGGCAGTTGGAGTTGGCTATGGCGCTGGCCACACGTCCTGTCTTGTTGCTCTTAGACGAACCCATGGCAGGCATGGGGCCGGCGAGTTCACGCAAAATGGTAGAATTGCTTCAAACTCTCAAAGGACGGCTGACCATTTTAATGGTGGAGCACGATATGGACGCCGTGTTTACTCTGGCGGATCGAATCACGGTGTTGGTTTACGGCCGGGCCATTGCCACGGATACACCGGAAAACATTCACATCGATCCTGCCGTGCGGCAGGCATATCTGGGAGAAAACGGCTGATGCTTCAAATAACCGATATTCAGACCTTTTACGGAAGAAGCCAGGTTCTGTTCGGCGTTAGTTTAGCGGTTGACGCCGGGGAAGTGATTACCGTCATGGGCCGCAATGGTATGGGCAAGACGACACTGGTGCATTCGATCCTGGGTTTGACGCCGCCCAGATCGGGCAGCATCCGTTTTGAGGGTTTTGAACTCACCAATCAACCCAGCTATATTGCAGCCAGAGCAGGAATTGCTTTGGTTCCTGAAGGTAGACTGATATTTCCGACACTGACGGTTTGTGAAAACCTCATCGCCACGGCCGCCAATCGTTCAGGTGCAGCAGATCCCTGGACACTTGACAGGGTGTTTGAGATGTTTCCCAAACTGGCTGAAAGGAAACAGTCTTATGGTAAAACCCTTTCCGGCGGAGAGCAACAGATGCTGGCCATCGGCCGGGCATTGATGACCAATGCCAAACTGCTTATTTTAGATGATGCGACCGAGGGACTGGCGCCGATGGTTTGTGCGGAAATCTGGAACTGCATCGAGCAGCTTAAAGAAACCGGACAGGCGATATTCATCATTGACAGAAATCTGGAAGCGTTGATGCGTATTGCCGATCAGCATTACATTATGGAAAAGGGACGTTTTGTTTGGTCCGGAGACACGGCCGCATTTGTCGCCGAACCCGAATTAAGGCAGCGTTATTTGGGAGTATGATGTGTGGGTGCCTTAGTTATCAGCCTGTTTAGGCTGGAACCATTGCGTTATATGGAATATTCTTCACGGTTCGAAAAACTTTGTGAACACGATATGCTGCCAATCAAAAGTTCCTGTAATTGAGTTAACATCTCACAACGATTCGAACACTCGGGGAGACTGCTTTTGATGGGGCATTCTCTGCAAGGGCTCTTTGTGATGTAACCAATATCGATATCAAACCGGTATTCCCTTACGTTGTCTCTTTCCATATGATCCTCCTTTTGGTTTTGTTTATCACATGCAAAAATCATACAAGATCTAAGATTTTAATTAAAAAAACGAGTAATAGTATATAATTCAAATTGTTATAGATAAAATATGAATCACGAACCAAAATTGTTCGGTCATATTTTGACAATATTTTGACGGATTCTGGCGGATTTGGGCAAGTTTAGGAGGAAAAAAAGGACCATCCGTAAACGGGCTATTGTTCACATGGATAAGGGTGAGTTATCCAGACAGTCTCCAGGGTGATATTAAAAGCAGCAATGGTTTCAACTACTTTTTAACGTCCTTGATGATTTCGCCAAGCAAATTATCTACTATAACCGGGCTATTGAAATATGTTACAGACGGTTCCGATCCATACTTTTGAAGAATAAATTTTTTCCATTCATCTGTGAAGAGCGTTTCTGCGGCTTTTCGCGATTCCCACAGATATACTCCTCCTGCGGTCTCTCCATCCTCTGAAAGGAGGTAATACTTGCGAACAAGTCCCTGAATGTCAATGTATTTTGGTGCGGTGCCTGCAAATATATCTTGAGCTTTATCCAGAGACAAAGTTTCCGAAAGTTTAATTTGAACGAGTGTTGTGATCATTTTTTATGATTCCCTTTGTTTGATGTTTTTTATGTTATAATTGCCAAAATCAATCTCCGCCCCTCTCGCCGGTTTCAATTTTTATCAGTTCGCCATTTTGGAAGTACAGATATCGTATAAACTTATTGGCGCCCATATTATAAGTCCAGCGCTCCATCTGGATCGGTTGTTCGATTCGTTTGGGGGCGATATATCGCTCGGTTTTGTAATCATATATTTGCGAAATAGTGCTGTTATGATCCTCTTCCCATTGAGCACGTTTGTCCGGATGATCACACTTGTCCAACACCTCTGCTTTGGTGTCTCCTATAGATACAAGGCGGCCTTGGCACCGCAGATTTGAATCCGCGACAACATCGTTTGTAAACAATAAAACACAAATGAGTGAAAGAAGTAATGATATTCCTTGTAACCTCTTATGTTTGATTGCCGATTTATTCATCTTCACAATTTAAGCACCAATGCGCTATTTTCAAGCAAACAAGAATAATGAGAACCTGTTGATATCGTCGGCATGGAAAAATGGGGTTTGGTTTTTCGTTAAACTGGGATTTCCGCCACACTGCACAGGTGGGCAAGTCCGCTTGATGATTATCGGCTCATCCGGATTAAGGTTTGACAATATTAAACATATTATTCTAACCTAAACTGAGCGTTTCAAATAGTGACAATGCTATAAAAAAGCCATAATTTTTATTAAAAAAAATTGTTTCGGCATGCTACTTTAAAAGTTTTATGTGATAATCGGGTGCGAAATTAGAGTCACTGCTATCTGGATCTTGCAAGATTCTGGTAGTAATAAATTGAGTCATCATCAAGGAGGGTAGGATAAATGAAAGTCGTCGCCTTTAATGGAAGTGCGAGAAAAAATGGTAATACCGCCATTCTTGTTAATCGTGTTTTTCAAGAACTTGAAAAAGAAGGGATAGAAACCGAACTGGTGCAGCTTTCCGGAAAGAAGATACGTGGGTGTATCGCCTGTAACAAATGCTTTGACAATAAAGATCAGCGATGCTCGGTGACCAATGATGTATTAAATTCATGTGTTGAAAAAATGATCGAAGCCGACGGCATAATCCTGGCTTCTCCCACATATTTCGCCAACATTTCGACAGAGCTTAAGGCTTTAATTGACAGGTCCGGAATGGCGAGCATCGCCAATGGTGGAATGTTTAGGCGCAAAGTTGGTGCAGCCGTGGTTGCGGTTCGCCGAGGTGGAAGCATTCATGCATTCAATGCCATAAACCATTTCTTCTTTATCGGTCAGATGATTGTACCCGGCTCAACCTATTGGAACATGGGGTTTGGCCTGGACAAGGGCGATGTGGAAAAAGACGAGGAAGGGCTTCGTACCATGGAGGTTCTTGGTGAAAATATGGCCTGGTTGTTGAAAAAAATTCACGGTTAATCCGTCGTCATTCCATTACAGAATTTCCATACGCTCAAGCGGTGCAGGGAGCTGTTTCAAATGGACCTGAAGACGATCAATAATTGGCAGAGGACCATAGGCAAAAACCCGTGGAGATCTATTTTTTCAAATCATTGGTTAATCGCTTTTCAATCTCCTGAAGAAGATCACGATTGAACGATTGTTCTTCTGAAGAACCGCTTTCAGTAGAAACAAATAATGCCAATTCATGTGAAGTCTCCGAAAGACGCTTAATTCGCACTTTTAAAGTATCGACTTTTGCGCTCCGTGCGATAATAACGAACACATTGAATTTGGGTTGTTCAATCTCCTCGATGACTTCGAATTCAGCCCGGTCGAGAGCTTCGTGCGTGGCCTGTAACAGGTCACTAAATTGAACATTTTCAAAAACCACAATCTTGCCGCTACCCGAAACACTTACGTCTTTCAAGCCATAGGGCTTGGAACATCCGCTGATGTAGAAAAGGCCTATCGTGAAGGTGAATAAACAAAAAAAATTAAAGCATCTCTTTATCCACATTTTCCCTTACTCGTTTCTTGATTCGGTTTGATTGTTATTCTCAGGTCTTTCCTCGGAAGATTTGTTCCCAAAGTCTTTATTTGTCCCTTCATCAGGCTCTGCTTTAAGGCTTTCAGGTTCTGTTTTTTCTTCTCCTTCACTATCGGGGGTGCTGGTTTCTGATTCCTGGCCGGAAACGACAGGGTTATCGGAAGTGTCTTCATCGATTTCGGAACTATCCTTATCTACAATAGCCTGTGAAGTGGGAGGCCGGTGTTTCGAAGGACGGCCAGGCCGACGTTGAGAATCCGGAGTCCTTTCAAACGATTTGTCAGTTGAAGGGGACAAAGATGCGTCTTCAGTAGTGGTTTTATCATAGATAATAATCTTAATTTTCTTGCTAGAAACATAAATAATTGCACTGTTTAGATTTCTAAGAATTCGTTTCAGCCCCTTATGCAAAGAGACTTCTTCTAAAGAGGCGGTAACCCGGTAGTTTTGCCATTTATTATCCAGGCTAATATCGTAACCGGTAGCCATAGAGACTTTGTACAACACGTCCCCTAAGGGTTCATCCTTTACAGTCAGGGAAATGAGTTCATCGCCAGCATCAGTTTCGTTGGCGGCCCATGATGAAATCGGTAAAAATAAGGAAGGTGTGACAAAAAACAAAAGGATAATCAAAGCGATGTGACGGTGGGTAAAAACACTGCGATAGTGTTTCATGTTCAACATCCTTAAAAACATGCCGGAAACCAGCGTTAGGGAATATTTTGAAATTTGACATCAAACCTCGGCGTTAATCCAAGGCGCCTTTATCTAAAGATTTTTCATTTAATGAACTCCTGAAAGAATATTAATCTAAATTCTGTGCCGCAGTCAAATATAATTTTGTGATTTTAACAGGTCCAAATTGCACGTTAATATTATCTGAATACGTCATTATAAAAAATCTTTAGCAGATTTTAAAATGGGATCAGCACATTTGAAGACGGAATTTTATTGTAAATACCACGCAATTGTCAAATCGCAGTCGCGATAAATCTAAAGACTTGCATCTTTTGATTGGAATGATATTATGGCTGCCTGCCACTTGAGTTTGAAAATATCACCACGATTTGATACATATACAAAAGGTTTAATGCTAAGGTAACTCCTGTTGTTTTGGCCGATTGATATTCGCAAAGCCCAATATGAATATTGTTAGGTTATAATAACAATCACATTTGCTTAAAGGAAATCATGCCAATGAAATTCACCCTCACCTATATTTTTCTTTTATGTTTTATCTTATCCGGGCTCTTTTTTTGGAATTGTGCAAAACCTGATAAAACTAAACCGTTGAAAAGCAAATCCGAGTTTTACTTTAAAATGAAATCGGTAGATAAAGGGCGCTTTCTGGTAAAACAATTGGGATGCAACGATTGTCATACCGCCGGATATTTAAAATCAGAAGGGAATATTCCAGAGAACAAATGGTTGATTGGTGATACCATCGGATGGCGCGGACCGCTGGGGACCTCCTATGGATCAAATCTTCGGCTTTTAATCGACACTTATAAAGAAGAAGAATGGATTAAAATGGCAAAGACCTTAAAGAGCAGACCCCCGATGCCGCACCCCATTCTTAATGCAATGAACAATGAGGATCTTCAGGCCATTTATTGGTTTATTCGATACCTCGGTCCAAGTGGAAAACCTGCTCCAGTCTATGAACCATATGGTTAATGTCCACCCATAAACGGCATCCTCCCCGATAGGGAACTAGAGCTGTTCCATCGGCTAAGTAGGTTGTTAACGCTTTTTTGCAGTCTCGCGTTACGCATCTCTAAGATCCCGTAGTCTTTTCAGGTCGGTTGACAAAACGCTGTGGCCTTTCCCTAAACCAAAATCTTCAATTTTTGGATGGACACGAGTTCGTCTGCCTTTGTTATCCTTTAGAAGAAAAATGATGTTTCGTTTTGGCTTTTATTCTACAATGAACCCTTTTCATCCGCGTTAAGATGAATGCTGGTATGTTATCCTTTTTAGCAATTCCAGACTTGTGTATCATAAAAGAAAATCTGATTTCGTTTGGGTAATTTTTAATCATTTTCTTACACCTAAAACAGGCTATAATTTATCTTTTGTTTTTTAACTAGAACCGATCTCAAAAACAATCTAAGTTCCCATGGCTGCGTTGTTAAACGGTTAAAAATGCTGACATACTACGTGTATGCGCCGCTTTTTAACCGTTTAACGCCCCCGACGGCGGGATTTCGCAAAACTCAACTTTCTCCCTGAACTCTAATCTTATTCTTGAGATAGGTTCTAAAATTATTTTTCTTCATCATTACCAACCGACAAGATAAAACCACAATGTAGTATGTCAATAGGGTTTTAAAATAAAAACCCTCGGGATAGAATCGTACGGCTGAAAAGGTTATCCCTGGCCCCTGCTCATAGATAAACTACGGGGAAAAATTGAGCGGCTTATGGGAAGCATATACAAAAGAAGTCCCCTTAATGGATAACACATGAAATTATGGGTATGCCCGTTGAACAACCTTATTCAAGCAAAATGATGTGAAATCTCGTATTAAGGGACAGGATTCTCCGTTATAAATAGGGGTCTTTTTGTTTGGAAAGGGGGAGCTATCGGTCAAAAAAAAACGGGTTGCCCAAGCACTCCCATACAAGGGCAACCCAACTTACACAAAGATTCTTCATATATCGACGTTATGCGACATGTCAAGAATTTTGTTCAAAAACTAAATCATATTCATAATTTTGTAGGTGAGCTTTCGGACTTGTCTTTAATATGACATTAAAAAAGCCCCCGGATGCGGTTACCAGGGGCTAGAGGAGGTCAGGCTGCTATAGGTATTTTAAGCCTAACGTTTTAAAAAGTAATACCACATAATGATATGTCAAGAAGTTCATAAATAACCCTCGGGATAGGTACGTACGGCTGAAAAGGATGTCCCTGGTCCTTCCCCATAGATAGACTCCGGAAAGAAAGCAAGGGACTTTGGGAAAGTAATCGACCAGACACTTTTTTCCTTTGAAACGCTGTCTTCATAACTGGCGCAGGAACAGTAACCGAACTGCAAACGACTACCGCGATTTTGCTTCCTCTTTTTTTGCCTCCAGGATTATTCCGATAATACGGTCTGGATAATCCGGAGGAAACGTCCAGTAGCGCAGACCATGCTCGTTGTAATTTTCCACCAGTCCGCGTTTCAGTGGGTCAGCGTGGAATAAAAATTGGACCAGAACGTCACTGCTGATCCACGGATGTGCATACCAGAAGTCATGTGCTCCAGATGACAGACCGACAACGGATTTTTCGTCTACACCAATGACGTCGAACCTGGACTCGACACTGGCGTTTCGGGCCCAGTGAGCGGCCTCAGGAGTAAGATCCTCGGCTTTGGGTCGTCCGGCCCTGGACACGCCGTGATGCCATTCTGCCATGGCCAGCACGGTGTCCTTCAGATTAATGGTGAGCGTAACGCTGCGGGGGATGTCAAAATAGGTTTGAAGATGCGCCACAAAAGTGTCTACAGCAACGTCGGCCCCGGCAAAGTAAACCTCTCCCAAGCGCAATTGCCGGCGCTTCTCTCCTTTTCTCTCCTGTCCCAGGATGGCCAACCCAGGGCTTACGATCTGGGTGCCTGCGCTGTAGGCAAGGATATTTATATTTTCCGCAGCAGTGTGTTCGTTCAGCAGAGTGATGAGGCGCACAAAGGCAGGAGCAGATTTTTTAGCATGACGGACATCAGTACCATAAGCGAGCAAATTTTCGGCTGAAGGCCACAGGAAAGAAATGACCATTGAATTACGGCCTGTGAAATGACGGTACTGGGCTGCCTGTGCTGCTGCACGATATATGCTGGAATTGGCACCGTGAACATAAACCATGATGTCCTTGTCAACGCTGCGGGCAAGGACATCATTGACGTGAGCAGCAAGAGACGCCATTTCTTTCGATATCGAAGCTGTTTCGTCGTCAAGGGGAATCACTGCCAATTCTTGAAGATCTTTCAAATGTAAAGCCGGCCGATCACGATTTTCATCAGAGGTCGACAACTTGAAGATCTGTCCCCAGTCAGTTTCCTCGCCGCCGATTGTAAAATGAACGATGCCCACACGCAGTTTGTTTCCAGGAAAGATACTATAGGTTCTGTTATCATCATCTCCCATGGGTGTCCGGTTTGTCGCGAAGAGCACCTCGACGCGATTGCTTTCCTCCAGGTTGGGATTGACGCTGAAGGGGTTAAGCTCTCCCGTGGCCACTATGGCAGGTGTCGGCATGAGGTAGACTGTCTTATGACATCCGACCGCCGCGAAAATTAATAGTGCTATGATCAGATATAATAGAGATTTATAATTGGCCATATGCATACATGATATTAGAATGAAGATACTGTCTTTACAGCATCCTCGGATTAGAACTATTCCATTACGCGCTAATACACGTAAACATAATAAAGATTGTACCGCAAAGCTTTCGTTGTCAAATGAAAAGTCAAGCGATGCTTTCTATGGGGTCATTTTTCCTATAAGTTGCATTTTTTTTGCTGAGCAATACCTCGCAACAATCTGCCCAGTATCTCTGGAGTGTTTGGGTCAGTTTTATAGTTGATGAGGATTTTCGGGTGACCGAGCGGGGTATGAAAGTGATACCGTTTCGAAACGAAGTGGTCCCCAAATTTTTACACGTATTAGTGTAAGTCCTTACAATTATAAACAAGCCCGTTGAACACGTCTATTTAAGTATATTGTTATTTTGTTTTTTTAATTCCAATAAATCCTGCTAGCATCAACGCTACACCAAAAAAATATACGTACTTTCCATTATCGATAAAATAATATCCGGAAACAAATAGAACAACGCCTACGATCCCTATGATACAAAACAGATTTCTCATATTATTTCCAAATTAATTTTTTCAATTATATCTGTAGTTCCAAAATGTCACTGTCGCTTAGCACGTGGTCTCGTTGCACCAACTGTCCGTCATAAACTGCCGTGCCCCATAATCGGGCGGTTTTTAATTTGCTGGCAAAATCCTGATGGACTTTCCTTGCAAAGTCCTCAACTGTATCTCCCTTTTTTAAAATAAACGGTTCCTTGTAATCCGGCTCTTTGCCGGGAGCTTTTGAGTAGACGCGTATAATTTCGAGTTGCTCAAACAGCATCATTTTAAACTGTTCCAGGTTGCGGCCGGTGGTTGCTGAAACCGGAATCGAAGGCCACTCATTCTCAAGCAACTCAGAGAAAATCTCGAAATTTTCATCGAAATTTTCATCGTCAAATTTGTTGGTCAGTACCAAAAAGGGTATGAAGATCAAGCCCCGCTGCTCAGAATAAAGCTTCTTTAGGTGATCGGGCATGATCCGGTGTTCTTGAAGGATGGCAATCGAATCTTCAAGCTGATGTACCGGATCCGTATGCAAATCCACGACCACTAAAATATAGTCCGATCGACGAATCAGGTCCAACAATTCCGGTTCCATAAAATTCCGGTTAAGCGGCGGCGTATCCACCAGTTGGATCTGAATGTTTTCCATTGGCATCATTCCCGGAGTGGGTTTCCAGGTTGTATGTGGAAAATTAGCGATTTCGGGTGTGGCGTTGGTGAGAGCTGATACCAGGGCGGATTTGCCCACATTGGCAGGTCCGACCAGCACCACTTGTCCGGCGCCTTCTTTTTCGATACGAAAAGCCGATTCTCGCTTGCCGGTACCTTTTTTGGCCTGAGCGGTGGTTTTTAATTTAGAGAGCCGTTTGCGCAGTCCGGCCCTGAGCTTGTCCGTGCCTTTGTGTTTGGGGACAATGCGCAGCAATTCTTCGATACAGGAGATTTTCTCACCAGGTGTTTTGGCGGCACGGTATCGTTTATCCGCCTCATAATACTCAGGGGGAAGATTTGTCGCCATGGATTTGACCGGATTTATTTATAAGAAAATTTATATTGAATGTATCTTATTTAAAATGTCAAATGCAGCAAATTCTTCGTTCAAACAAAGCCTGAAGTTATCAATCTCGAAATGTAAAACTATATATATATATAAATCCATAAAAAATCAAAAGGACAACCTCTGTCAAATAGATTTTTTCTCCCATCTAAAAAAGAATTCGCAATCTAATGGTGGACATCCTAAATACATTTTATTTTAATAGAAGCTATCTCAAAATTTTCGATACTGATAACTGCGTATCGTACACCTGTATTTTAGGACTTCAAAAATATCAAATATTATAACATTATCTTAAAAATTCGTTTCCACAATATCAAAAAGGGCCGCCGGCTTAAAAACCTTGTCTGTGAATAGTATTGATCAAATTGGACATATAGAGTAAAAAAGAATGATTACAGGCCGCAGTTAAAAATCTTAAAGACGCATTTCAGGAAACACACTTTTCATGAATAATTCAGGAAAAATGCCGGATACGACAATCAACAGTATTGGTATGGAACTTGTTTTGATTCCATCGGGCTCGTTCAGAATGGGAGGAGACAAAAAACTTGAACAAGCTGAAGATCATGAAACCCCACGACACCTGGTTAAAATCAGTAAAGCATTTTTAATGGGTAAATATGAGGTCACTCAAGCGCAGTGGTCTGAGATGATGAATAATAATCCAAGTGAATTTAAGGACGACATAAGACCGGTGGAAAGGGCTTCATGGAATGATGTGCAAGTGTTTATCCAAAGGCTGAACACTCAAGAAGAAACAAATAAATATCGTCTTCCAACCGAGGCTGAATGGGAATATGCGGCAAGAGCAGGCTCAGAAAATTCTTATGGCTTTGGCGGTGATGCTAATATATTAAGCCAATACGCCTGGTACAGAAAAAATTCAGAAGACGAAACCCATCCAGTAGGTCAATTAAAGCCGAATGCATGGGGACTTTATGACATGCATGGAAACGTCCATGAATGGTGTCAGGACTGGTTTGATAGAAAATATTATTCTCAAAGTCCTTCAAATGCTCCTTTAGGGCCTTCATCAGGGTTGGCCAAGGTGCTGCGGGGAGGCGACTGGGGAAGCGAGGGCTGGTATTGCCGGTGTGCATCACGCAGCCTCAGCTCGCCGGACCGTCGCAGCAACCGACTCGGTTTCCGTTTGATCAGGATGGTTTAAATAAAAAAGGCAGGGCTTTTGGTGCCCTGCCTGTATGATGGTATTTTTAAAGACGATAATAATTTTTTTAATGAACCACGGAATTATTAAAAATGTTTAAAAAAAAGAGTAAAAATATTTTGCCATTAATTTTGGCAGGCCTTCTCATCTTCTTTAGTTGCAGCACTGTTGATAATTTTAATTATCTTCCACAGAAATTAGGTGAGTTGAATCTTGCTAAAGTTATTCAAAACAAAAAAGCTGCCGTTATCATAAATAAAATGCATGGCAAAAAGCTTGATGATTGTAAAAACTATATTGCTATTTATGGGAACAACCATTCAAAAAATATTCTTTACGTGAGTGTTTATGAGAATGCTGAAAAGGCTGAAACGAACATAAAGAATATGGCTATTAAAATGATAAATGGATCATCTGTCTTTTCTCCGTTAACACATAATAAAATAGGGGATAAGATATATTTTGAGACAGAAGGGATGGGTCTTAAGCATTACTTTTATCGTACTGATAATATTTTAATCTGGTGGCAGGTTGAACTTGATAAAGCAGAAGCAACATACAATGATTTACTTAAATTCGACTTTGCAGTTCTGGACAACATGGTAAACCGATAACCAAAAAGGGCGACCCTTTTGGATCGCCCCCATGCAAAGGTTATGAAGATAGGTTAACCATCCTACAAAGCCCTTACTAATTGGTAGCTTCCCTCAATGCCGTTGTTATACCCGGTGCACATTTATTTTTTTTTCTTTGGCATATTATGCAGGTGACCGGAATATAAGATGCACGTGCACCAGAGAAGCTTTAAGCTTAAATTAATATTTAAATGGACCCTGTCAATAGAAGGTGACTCCCCTAATAGACCAGAAGGGTTAGCCTCTGAATCTTTAATAAGGTCTAAAGAGTCTTTTACCATTTGAATAGGATCTTCCATACTTCACCCTCCATAATACAAATTTAATCATTTGGAAAATCTGGATCTGGCTCAGGAATCATTGAGTGTTCTTTAATGACATAACCTCTATCTTCCATACAAATTCCCAAATGCATATAGATCTTCATGAACTCATATATAGGGTCTTTCATGCCCCAAAAAACCTGGCGTTGTTTGCTGGCATATGTTCCAACCCCAATAGGTTTTCTTAATGACGCCATCATACATTCTGAGAAGTCTTTATTCTCACTCTCAACGGTCATCCCTTCTTTATAAAAATAGTATTTGTATTCAGGAGGAACGACATATCCTTTCCATGAGGTAACTGTTTTATCCTTGGCCGGATCTACAGTTTGTTTATCCTCAGCACCTGCATAACTTATAGGTATAAAGGCTATTATAAGAACTGCTACTATTATTTTCTTCATGATTTCGTCTCGATTATTTAAAGACTTCAATCTCGACCACTTGTTTCTTTGCCTTTTCCCTCTTGTGTTTATTGTCCAGTACTATGGGTGCCCATATAGGTATAGTAACAACAACAACTGCCAATAAAACACCAAAAGCACTAGGTATTGCATGACGTAAATTCTCGTCAACAAACAAAGCCGCCATAAATAATATAAATATCCATCCTGCTATAATTCCTTGCAACATAGTTTCATCTCCCAACACTTGGAATCTATAAATTTTCTACTATTATGGGTACACTCATTCGTTACGACACAAGGTGTTTCTTACCAAATGCATAATATGTACCACAAAATTTATTTCAAGTTTTAATGATATATTACAATGGGTTAATTTGTATTTCTTGATTGAATTGAAATGATATCTACCGTCAAAAGTTTGACGAATGGTGGGGATATTTATCAATAAATGAATATGACGTGGGATATGCTTATCAGAAAATGGTCATGAAATAATTCTGATGCATGTTCTGGTGTGGCTAAGTTTTTAAAAGATCTGTGTGCAGTAGTTTGGGAATGCAGTTTGCATTGTCTGTGGGTTTTGGGGGTCAGGTCAATGTTGCCGAGTAAACCATTAAGCCCACGGGATAGGCGGCCCTGGCAAAAAGAAAACCCCTGGGAGATAAAATGGGATTCCCAAGGGTTTCACATAAAGGAGTAGAACAGAGACATAAATGGCATTTTTATATCTATAAAAATAATAATTGCCACATTGTGGCATGTCAAGTATTTTTTATTAGGTAGATTAAAGAATGAACCACGGGATAGGCTCCCCCCGCCTGAAAAGCGGCGGGATTTCGCTAACGCTCAACCTGCCGACTTGGTCCGACCCTGCCGGAAGGCACAAAAAAAGCAGATGCTTATTGTTTTATCATCTGCTTATTTTTGGCACGCTCGTTGAACACCTTTGTTTTAAATAAATGATGTGAAATCCCTCTTTGCGGGGGCAGGATTCCCCGTAATAAATACGGGGCAGGCTGCCCTTTGACCTACGGATTCGAAGTTCATCGTCCTATGATAATCAAGTAACCAAAAGTAAACGCCAGTAAAACCATTTTCTAAAGTCAATTCGAACCATTATCAAATCTTACAGAATAGAAGTAACTCGAAAGAAACCCTGATAAACATAGAGATATTTTTTAAAATTGCCTCATACAAGATTGACTGAAACTTCCCATGGATTTGTTTCAATTCTCTTAATCTATACTTAAAATCGTTGCATTCAAACGTTACACTTCACCGCAAAATATATAATATCAATGTAAAACTGTTACATTATATATATGAAAATAATATGCTGCTATTATTGAAAAAAAAATTATTAATAAAATTATAAGTTAGTATGCATCCAGTATAATCTACGAACTCAATTTTACAGTCGAATCACACACATTATAATGAAATAGAGGTTATCAAAATAGCGACGAGATTGTCCGTCGATCTGAAAAGAATATCAAAGGTAAGTTTAGGGTTTAGCTATTTGG